>FPIC01010710.1_pt1 | contig 141224 bp, 118 predicted proteins | sample 1504481 | NCBI WGS metagenome assembly FPIC01 (sample SAMEA4475357, study PRJEB15587) | soil metagenome | biome: Soil; feature: Field | place: India | collected 2015-03-11 | depth 0 m
GATGCTGGGCTACCTGCTGGCCAAGTTCTATGGCATTAAATATATTTCGGAGCTTAAGCGTACAGGCAGAGGTGGCGTAATACTTGTGCTCACGGGTATATCGTGGCTAAGCTGGCTGCTGTTTGCACTGGTGCCGCTGCCCTATAACATTGTTTTCCTGTTTATTAATGGCTTTCCGCTGGGTATGCTGTGGGGCGTAGTGTTCTCGTATGTAGAAGGCCGCAGAAGCACCGATTTTATTGGGGCAGCGCTGGCGGTAAGCTTTATTTTTGCTTCGGGTTTTGTAAAGTCGGTAGGGGCCTGGCTCATGGTGCAGTTTAACATTACCGAGTTCTGGGTGCCCTTTTATACCGGGCTGGTCTTTGCCGGGCCGCTCTTGCTCTTTGTGTACCTCATGGAGCAAATACCCCCACCCAGTGCGGAAGACATACGGCTAAGAACCCAGCGCAGCCCCATGACCGAAAAGGACCGCAAGCGCTTTGTGCGGGAGTTTATGGCAGGTATTGTAGCCTGTGTGCTTATTTATTCTTTCGCTACCATTTTCCGCGACCTGCGCGATAACTTTGCAGCCGAAATGTGGAAGGAAATGGGCTTTTTTAACCAGCCTGCTATCTTCTCAAAAACAGAAACTCCCATTACCCTGGTAATACTGGTGCTTATTGGCAGCATGGTGCTTATTAAAAATAACTACCGGGCTCTGCAAACGGCACATGTTTTTATACTGCTGGGCTTTGCTGTGGCCGGTGGCTCTACCTTGCTTTTTGCCCTGCAAGCCATAGCGCCCCTCTGGTGGATGATGCTGGTAGGGTTAGGCCTCTATATGGTGTACATTCATTTTAATGCCGTGTTTTTTGATCGCCTTATTGCTGCCTTCCGGTATACGGGCAATGTAGGCTTTTTAATTTACCTGGCCGATTCCTTTGGCTATGTAGGCAGTGTGGGGGTGCTGTTGAGCAAAGAGGTGTTTAAGGTGCAGTTAAACTGGGTTACCTTTTACTCCAACAGTGTAATCGGCTTTTCGGCAGCGGGTCTTTTGCTCACCCTTTTTTCTATGCTTTATTTCAGAAATAAGTATAAAAGGCTTAACCAGCATCCACTCACAAAGGTATAGTTGGTATAGATACCTTGCCTGTTTATATACTCATATTTTGTCCAGGCCGGATTTGCGCTATACCAGCTATTTTGCTGCCCTTTCATAAAATCAAATGTATTTCAGGAACAGGCAGGGCCATCGCTTTACTGATCCGCGATCAACGGAAATTAAAACCAGCGCCTGTTGCCCGAATCATTGAATAAGTGCCGGAAAAGTACTAGTATTGATCCGTACAGGTAAATACAATACCCCTATAAACCTATTGCTCTATGAAACGGCTTTTTATCTTGCTTTTATGCAGCTTTGTCTTTACAGCACATGCGCAACAGAAGGGAGCATCCCTTCCAAAACCGCCTGCTTTTGCTTCTATCAAAGAAGCAGACCTTAAGCGCGATCTGTTTGAACTGGCCAGTGATGAAATGCGCGGTAAAAGAGCCGGTACACAGGATGAGTTAAAAGCCGCCGCCTGGGTAGCAGAACAAGCCCGTAAAGCAGGCTTAAAGCCAGCAGGCGATAATGGTACTTACTTCCAGTTTTTTCCGCTAAGAAGAATTACCGTAGCCCCCACCAGTACATTTGTTGTAAATGGTAAACCCGCTACTTTATGGCAAGATGCCTGGATAAGCGCACCTGTTGAAAGCAGGGTAGAGGCACCCGTAACCTGGCTCAAATCGCTGGCAGACACTACAAGGGGTTTGCAAGGCAAGGTAGTGGCCATGCACTTATTGCCGCCTGCCACACTACCTGCCCGGGGTATGAGCCTGTGGGTGTATCGCTATGCCTTATCCGCTATACGCCAGCAAAGTGAAATACTGAAGCGACAGGGCGTTGCGGCTATTGTGCTGGTAGCCGATTCCACAGCCGAGTCTGGAATAGATTTTTTCGGCCATGGTTTTGAAGAAGGCATCTATCAATTGGATGGCACTGCAACTCCGGTTCCTGCCACTACCTCTGTGCCTGTTGTTTTGGTGCGCCGGCAGTGGGCAAACGACCTGCAGCAAGCCAATGCCCGTATAGCTGCAAACCTTAACTTCAACAGCTATGTGTATCCTTCAGCAAATGTAGTAGCCGTGGCTCCCGGATCTGATGCAGCCCTAAAGAATGAGTATGTTCTGTTTAGCGGCCACCACGACCATGATGGGGTGGGCGTACCGGTAGAGGGCGATTCTATTTGGAACGGAGCCGATGATAATGCTACCGTAAGTGTGGCCATGCTGGCTATTGGCAGGGCCTGGGTAAAAAATCCTGGTAAGCGGAGTGCCTTGTTTGTGTGGCATGGGGCAGAGGAACGTGGCTTGTTAGGCTCCAGGTATTATGTACAACACCCTACCGTTGATAAGCAATCAATAGTAGCGGTTTTGAATGGTGACATGATCGGGCGTAATACTCCTGATTCTGCGGCCTTACTGGGCTCTATACCCCCGCATCGTAATTCTACAGACCTGGTTAATATGGCGCTTAGGGCCAACCAGCAGTTTACAGGTTTTACCATTGATACGTCCTGGGATGAAGCCAGCCATCCGGAGCGCTGGTACTTCCGCAGCGATCACCTGCCCTATGCACAGGCTGGTATACCCGCAATTTTCTATACTACTTTGCTCCATCCCGATTACCACACCCCACGTGACGAAGCAGAACGGATTGATATACCTAAACTGGCCAGAATGACCCGGTGGATCTATGCCACAGGCTGGGTTATTTCAAATACAGCGTCACGCCCTGCTTTGGATGCGAAAAAATGAAACTTATGAGTAACAGAAGACACTTCCTGAAATGGACAGCCCTGGGCACAACCTTGCTGGGTGGGCTATACCCGTTTGAAAAAGCCTTTGCCGGTACATTGCCCAAAAAAGCAGCCAATAAACCACTGGTTATTTCTACCTGGGACCATGGCATGCCCGCCAATGAGGCTGCCTGGAAAGTGTTGCAACAGAGCGGCTCAGCGCTGGATGCCGTTGAAGCCGGAGTGAGGGTACCCGAAGCAGACCCGCGGGTGCGCACGGTAGGCTATGGGGGCTACCCCGATCGCGAAGGAAAGGTAACCCTGGATGCCTGCATTATGGATAAAGACAGTAATTGCGGGGCGGTGGCTTTCCTGGAAAACATTAAGCACCCCATTTCAGTGGCCCGCAAGGTTATGGAAGATACGCCTCATGTTATGCTGGTGGGTGAGGGTGCCCTGCAGTTTGCTTTATCCAAAGGCTTTGTGCAGGAAAACCTGCTTACAACCGAATCAGAAAAAGACTGGAAAGAGTGGTTGAAGCAATCGGCTTATAAGCCGGTGATCAATATAGAAAACCACGATACCATAGGTATGCTGGCCTTGGATACTAAAGGCGACCTGGCCGGTGCCTGCACCACAAGTGGAGCTTCGTATAAAATGCGGGGCCGTGTGGGCGATTCGCCCATTATAGGCGCAGGCTTGTTTGTAGATAATGAAGTGGGTGCCGCTACCGCTACCGGCCTGGGCGAAGCCGTAATCCGTATGGTAGGCAGCCACCTGGTGGTAGAGCTCATGCGCCAGGGTAACTCTCCTGAAAAAGCCTGCCGCCTGGCCGTAGAGCGTATTATTGCTAAACACAAAGATGTATCTGATCTACAGGTAGGTTTTATAGCCATTAACAAACAAGGTGAATACGGTGGATACTGTATACACCGAGGTTTTAATTTTGCCGTGCGCGATAAGACTACCAATAAACTGATTGATGGAAAATACAAGCTCTAGGGCTTCAGTCCGCCTGCTGGAAGTATGTGTAGACTCGTTTGCTTCGGCCTTTAACGCCCAGCAAGGTGGTGCCGCCCGCATAGAGCTGTGCAGCAGCTTGAGCGAAGGAGGTTTAACACCCAGTTATGGTTTGATAGAAGTGGTACGGCAGCAGCTGAGCATTGACGTATTTGTACTGATACGCCCCCGCAGAGGGGACTTTTTGTATAGGAGGGAAGAGCTGGAGATTATAAAGAAAGACATTGCCGCCGCAAAGCGACTGGGGGCAAACGGAGTAGTACTGGGAGTATTAAAAAAGGATGGCAGGGTAGATGTGGAACAAATGCAACAGTTAATTGCGCTCGCCCACCCGCTGCCGATTACCTTCCACAGGGCTTTTGATGTAACCCCCGATCCTTACCAGGCACTTGATGATTTGCTGCAGCTGGGCATACCCCGCCTGCTTACCTCGGGCCAGCAGGCTACCGCGCTACAGGGGGCAGGCCTCATCTGCAAGCTTATTCAGCAGGCAGGAAAAAGTATGGTTATTATGCCAGGCAGTGGTGTAGACGAGGGCAACATCACTACACTAATGGCTGCAACAGGTGCCCATGAATACCATGCTTCTGCCCGTGGCAAGGTACAAAGCTCAATGGCCTACCAGCGAAAGGAACTATACATGGCAGCAGGGCAGGGGCTTTCAGAATACGAAAACCTTGTTGCGGATACAGAGAAAATAGCCGCGATCTGCCAGCAACTGGAAGCTCAATATTAGCTTTTAATGGGGGCTGTTAGCCTGAGGAATGCCCCTGTTTATGGCTTTGGGGAGGGGTGTGCCTGGCCATTTAAGGCGCTTTTGGAATAATGAGCTCCCATGGCTTCGTAGCGCTTATACTGCTGCTGCATACGTGTGGTAAATTCATCCCAGTTTTTTAGATGGGCCGGGGTCCAGAGCACTTCGGCCAGTGCCGACATGCGTGGCAGGATCATGTACTCTACCTGGCGGGGGGTAGGGATATACTCGGTCCATACATTGGCCTGGGCACCCAGTATGTATTTCTTTTCATTTTCGGATAATGCGCTGGGGGTAGGCTCAAAGGCATATACTTTTTCAAGAGGGGTAAAGCCCCCGATAGCCAGCGGCTCCCGGGCGGGTTCGCCTTGGTAATGGTCAAAATATACATGCGAGCCGGGCGTCATTACCACATAGTGTTTTTGCCGGGCCGCCTCAATACCTCCTTCTGTTCCTCGCCATGACATAACGTAAGCATTGGGCGCCAGGCCACCCTCTAAAATCTCGTCCCAGCCGATAATGGTTTTACCTTTAGCATTCAGAAACTTTTCGATACGCTGTATAAAATAGCTTTGCAGTTCGTGCTCATCTGCAAGGCCTTCGGCTTTTATGCGGGCCTGGCATTTTGTACATGCCTTCCAGCGCGTTTTAGGCGATTCGTCTCCACCAATATGGATAACCTGATCGGGAAAGAGCTCGGTTACTTCGCTGAGTACACCTTCCAGGAACTGAAAGGTCTGTTCGTTGCCGGCACAGTACACATCATCAAAAACCCCCCAGAGCCCTTCTACTTTAAAGGGCCCACCGGTGCAGGAAAGCTCGGGGTAAGCAGCCAGGGCTGCAACCGAATGGCCGGGCATTTCAATTTCGGGCACTACAGTTATGTAACGTTCTTTTGCATATTGTACTACTTCTTTGATCTGCTCCTGGGTATAAAAGCCACCATAGCGCTTATTATCAAACTGGTGGGGCTGGCTGCTATAGTGGCCTATAAGAGTGCCTTCGCGCCAGGCTCCTACCTCGGTAAGCTTAGGGTATTTTTTTATTTCGATGCGCCAACCCTGGTCTTCGGTGAGGTGCCAGTGGAAGGTGTTCATTTTATGCATGGCCAGGTAATCTATATATTTCTTTACAAACTCTACCGGAAAGAAGTGCCGGGCCACATCCAGGTGCATTCCGCGCCAGGCATAGCGGGGCTTATCTGTAATAAAGAGGGCTGGAAGTTGTATGGGCTTTTTGCCTGCCTGTGCAGGCAGTAGTTGCCGTAAAGTCTGAGTACCCCAGAAGAGCCCCTTGGGTGCCTGTGCCACAAGGTTTACACGGTGTTTTTGTACCTGCAACTGGTAGCCTTCATCGCCCAGGGTGTCGGGAGACTGGCTTAAGCCCAGGTAAATGATATTTTTAATAGTAGGTCCGGGTTGTGCCTTTAGTACTTCCGGCTGCCATCCGGCTACTTGCTGTATGGCTGTTGCCAGTTGCAGACCAATGTTTTTAAGCTCTTCGTTTTGTGGGTCTACATAAATGCGGGTGGAGGGCTGCAGCACAAAGTAGCCTGCCTGCAGGGTTAGGTGTTGTGGCTTTGGGATAATGGACAGGATTTGCTCTTTACCGAGCACAGATTGGCCGTGGGCAGCAGGCAGAAGGCCTGGAGCAACAAAGCACAGGCCCATAAGGCAAAGTAAGGCTATAAGTTTGTAGTGAAGGTGCATGGTTTACAGGTAGGGTATTTTTAAGTCTGTCGGTTACAGGGCTTGCCTGTAAGGCTGTTTAAGGCTTTGTTCTTTGTTATATGCTAACCTAAAAAATATTTAACAATATAAAATCTGCTACAATATATCCAATACCTGTTCGGGAGGACGACCTATCACGGCTTTGTTACCGTTTACAACTATTGGCCGCTCAATCAATAACGGGTGTTGAGCCAGAATACGGATCCATTCATCATCGCTATAGGTTTTTCCGGAAAACTCCTCTTTAAAAAGCTTTTCGCCTTTGCGCAGCAATTGTTCCGGGCGTATATTAAGCTTCTTTATAATGTCTCTTAGTTCATCTTCTGTAGGTGCTTGCCTTAGGTATTCAACTACCTCTATTTCACTTGTTTTTGCCTGCAATAATTGCAAGGTCTGGCGACTTTTGCTGCAACGGGTATTATGGTATATCTTGATCATGCTTGCTCGGGTTTGGGTTTAAATAAAAAGAATTTTATGAGCTTTAACAAGTAAACCAGGAGATCCTTCTGCAGCAGTATAAAGTATAATATACAGATGCTTTACGCTCACTCATTAACTTTTTAATAAGTATGCTCTTTTAAACCCGCACGCCCATTACCAGGATATCATCTACCTGCTCAAAGCCGGTTCCCATCCAGCTGAAGAGTTCGTTTTCAAGAATTTCTTTCTGCTCGGCCATGGGCAGGTGGTGTATGCTTTTAAGAAGCTCCTTGAAGCGTTTTACCATGAACTTACGACCGGCAGGGCCTCCGAACTGGTCCTGGTAGCCATCAGAAAAGAGGTAAAAGGTAGTAGGAGAGCTTAGCGAAATGCTATGGGCGGTAAACAAACGGTTGGGGTCGTATTGCTGGCCGCCAATGGAATTAATGTCGGCCTTTATGTGCCTGAACTCGCCTTGCTGAAACAGGTACAGGGGGTTACGGGCCCCGGCATACTCGAGGGTACGGGCCTGCAGATCAATTACACAAATGGCAATATCCATCCCGTCGCGGTTTTCAGACTCATCCTGCTTCAATACCTTGCGGATACCGGTATGCAGCTCATTTAGGATCTGGTCGGGATGCTTAATATCCTTGTCAATAACAATCTGGTTAAGGAGCGAGTCGCCAATCATGCTCATAAAGGCACCGGGCACGCCATGGCCGGTACAATCGGCTACGGCAATAATAACCTTGCCTCTTTCCTCATGGAACCAGTAAAAGTCACCACTTACCACATCGCGCGGGCGGAAAAGCAGCATGTGCTCCGGCAGGGTCAGGGCCAGTTTTTCTTCAAGCGGCAGCATGGCGCTCTGTATACGGCTGGCGTAAGATACCGATGAAAGGAAATTTTCATTTCGCTTGTTTACCTCCTCGTTAAGCATCTTTAGCTGGTCGTGCTGTGCCTGGATCTGTTCTTTCTGTTGCTTGATCTCGTCTTTCTGCAGGGTAATTTCCTGGGTACGCGAGCGCACTACATTCTCCAGCCTTTGCTTGGTTTTTTTAAGTTGTAAAACCCTTAGAAAGTAAATGCCTGCACCCATTGCAAAAGCGGCCAGCAGCACCAGTAATTTAAACCAGTAGGTCTGGTAAAAAAAGGGTTTAAGCACAAAATCAAGGGTGGCGCCGGTTTCATTCCAAACACCATCATTGTTACAGGCTATTACTTTAAACTGGTACTTGCCCGGAGGCAGGTTGGTATAACGGGCTATGCGATCGGTACCGGCCGGTACCCAGTCTTTATCAATAGGGCTGAGCTTGTATTTATAGAGCACCTTATCGGCATTCAGGAAGCTGAGGGCAGCATACTGAAAATCAAAGCGAAGAACGCCCGGTTCCAGTTTAAGCTTTTCGAGCAGGTTGGCTTCCTGCCCATCGGTAAAAAAGGATTCTATTACCACATTGGGGGCAAGCCGGTTGGCCGGGGGGAGTCTGGGGTCGGCTATGGATACGCCATTAAGCATAGGGAGCCACACCCTGCCTTTGCTATCGAGCAGGCAGCGGGCAATAGGAGTAACCTGCAGTGACTTTAAACCATCGTTTCGTCCGTAGCGCGTACTGTTTATACTTTTGCTAAGGCCAGCCTTATTATTGAGTAATTCCTGCTTGCTGATGCGGAATACGCCACGGTTGGACGTGAACCAGAAGTTGCCTTCAAAATCTTCTGCGATGTTAAAAATATCATCAGCCGGCATACCCTCCCTGAGTGTAAAGGTATGAAAGCGGGCACCATCAAACAGGGACAGGCCATTGTCGGTGCCCACCCACATCAGGCCTTCCTTATCTTTATAGGTACAGAAAACAAAATCGCTGGCCAGTCCATGCTGGGTGGTGTACACACCGGTAACGGTATCGGCTTTGTTAAGCAGGGCAATGCCGCCCCCGTTGGTACCAACCCAGAGCCTGCCCTGCGCATCTTCATTAATGGACATAATAAAGGTATTGGGCAGCCCCTGTTCTTTAAAGTAAGGCTTGAACCTGCCCTGGCTATAGCGGTTAAGGCCATTGCGGGTACCAAACCAATGCCTGCCGCGGCTATCCTGAAAAGCCACACGGATCATATAATCAGAAAGGCCATGGGCATTGGTAAAGTTGGTAAAGGTGCCGTTTTTAAAAAGCGATAAGCCATCATAGGTACAGATCCAGGCCTGGTTGCTTCGGTCTACCAGCACATCGCGTACCCGGTTGCCTATAAGGCCTTGCCTGGTGGTATACGATGTAAAAACCCCGTCTTTATAAAAACTAAGGCCCTCGTCAGTACCAATCCAGTAGCCCTGGCGGCCAGGGTCTTCGGCTATGGTATTTACAATGTTGTAGATAAGGCCATTGGCCATGGAGAGGTTGGTAAACTTGCTTTCCTTGAGGCGGTTAAGGCCTCCGCGCCAGGTAGTGATCCACAGGCTGCCTTCCTTATCTTCAATAATATCGTACACCGAGTTGTTGGGCAGGCCATGGGCTTCGGTATAAAGTTCCAGCGTATTTTCCTGGTAGCGGATCAGGCCTTCGAGCGATGTAAGCCAGTATACGCCATGGCTGTCTTTTTTTATGTTGATGATGCCGGTAAGCTGCTTGCTGCTGTTGTTGAACTTGCGGGAAAGGGGGGTAATTGTGCCTCCTGCATAGCGGCAAAGGCCGGAATCGCGGGTGCCAATAAGCATGCTTCCGTCTGCTTCGGGATAAAAGGCGGTAACGCTGTTGTCAGAGAGTCCCTCGGCAGTGGTAAATTGCGTAAACACTCCATCTTTATACCGGAACATGCCTTTGCCAATGGTGCCCGCCCAGATAGCCCCTTCCTTATCCTGGGCGAGGGCAATTACAGTTGATTTTTGTAAAGTGAGGGGGGCCTCCAGGGGCCTTACCTTGTTGTTCTGCAACAGGTTTATACCGTGGTAGCGGGTAGCTACCCACAGGTTGCCTTGCTTGTCTTCCAGGAGGGCTTCTACAACATTACCGGAAAGGCCGTTTTCGGTAGTGAGCGAAAGTTCTACTTTATTATTTACAAACTTGGTAAGTCCGCCACCGTTGCTGCCCAGCCAGAGGGCCTTGTGGCGGTCTTCAATAAGGGTAAGAAAAGATTCGTTGGCCAGGTTGGGAGTATTTTCACGGTCAAACACCTTAAACTCGGCCCCGTTAAAGCGGATTAGCCCGGCAAAGGAGGTTATCCAGAGGTACCCGTCCTGCGATTGTATGATTTTGGTAAGGGTGCTGGTGAGCAGTCCGTTATCGGTATTCCAGATATCAAGACTATATTGCTGTATAGCTTTGCTGGAGGTTTGGTCGGTTTGTACGGCAGGCTTTTCGTTGGCTGATAGGTTGGTATACAACATAACAGACAAGAGAAAAATCAAGGAGCTGCGTTTCATAAAAGGAGATATGCAAGGTTATGGGCAGAGAACAGGCGCTTTGTATAAAACAGCAGTTCTCTGTAAGTTCAAATGTAATTAATTAAACTTAACTATGCTAATGTTTATATTTTTACTCCTACTACCAGCATATCATCTACCTGTTCTGTGCCGTGCATCCAGTTAAGCATGGTTGTTTCCAGTACCTCTTTCTGCTCGGGCATGGGTAAGTTGTGCACCGTAGCGAGCAGGTTTTTAAAATGACCTGCCATAAATTTCTTGTTTTTTTCGCCACCAAACTGGTCCTGGTATCCATCAGAAAACATGTAGAGGGTTACCGGGCAATCCAGGCGTATGGTGTGGCGGCTAAATGATCTGGCTTCTTTGCGGGCACTGCCAATGGAAAAGCGATCGCCTTTAATGACTTCCATTTCTGCGGGGGCGCCTGGCTGTTTATGCCTGAACAGTACCAGCGGGTTGCGGGCCCCTGCAAATTCGAGGGTGCGCTCGCCTTTGTCAATTACACAAAGTGCAATGTCCATCCCATCGTGGCTATGGAGCTGGTCCTGGTGCAGCATACTGCGCAGGGAGGTATGCAGATGGTTTAAAATAAGGTCGGGACTGGTAATTTTCTTTTCGTTTACGATCTGGTTCAGCAGGGCATCGCCAATAAGGCTCATAAAGGCGCCGGGCACACCATGCCCTGTACAATCTATAGCGGCCAGTATTATTTTGGTGCTGTACTCTTCCCTGCGCTCGGGGTAAAAAATACCACCGCCTGCACCGGCATTTACTTTTTGGGTTACCGGCCTGAGTACCTGCACTTCGGCCAGCCAGTAAAAATCTCCGCTTACTATGTCGCGGGGTTTATATAAAATAAAATGCTGCGGAAAGAGGCGGGCAATTTTATCTTCGTGTTTTAATATGGCCTCCTGTATGCGTTTGGCGTACTGAATGCTGGAGGTGAGTTTTTCGCTGTGGCGCTGTATCTCAAAGTTGATTACTTCCAGGATACGGTTTTGCTTCTCAATACTGTCCCGGTGGGCTTCTAATTCTCCTTTCTGCAGGTTTATTTCGGCAGTGCGTTCCTGTACTTTTCGCTCAAGGGCCTCGTTGGCCTGTTGTTGTTGCAGGAGGGCCTCTTGTTGGTTTTTATCATTTATAATGCGCAACAGGCGGTATTTATCGCTAAGCGCCAGCGATAAAAAGATTACCTCCAGGGCAGAGCCAATTTCTACAGCATGCGAAGTAAGCAGGTTATGGGGCAGCAGGCCAATGTTACGCATGGCAATGGCCATGCCTCCCAGCAGGTACACAAACCAGCCTGTTACAAAGAAGCGTGCACTTTTGTTGCCTTTTTTCCAGCAATACATACCACACACCAACAGGATCATGGCCTGTATAAGCAACAGGAACATGGCCAGGCGAATGGCTATGCTGTATTCTATACAAAAGGCCAGCACTATGGTAAGTACACCGGTACAAAGTGCACCTGCCAGTATGGCATAAAGCGTTTTGCTGTAGGCTTTCAGGTTAAGAAAGCTGCCGGCAAATATAGCAGAGGCCACCGAAAGTAAGCCCATGCAAACAATCATGAGCTTATTGGCCCACCACGGATCGTTATACAGCAGGTACTGGCTAAGGTGCCCGCTGTTGGAAAAGAAAAACAGGAATGAGCCCGTAATTGCCAGGGGGTAAAACAGGTAGTTTACATCGCGCAGGGCAAAATACACAAACAGGTTATACAATATCATTACCAGCAGAATCCCATACAGAATACCATAGGCCAGGTCAAAGCGGTTATCGAGTTGCTGAATTTCCCGGCTGGTTAAAATATCCATTGGTAATACTACGGAGCTGGAGGTGCGCACCCGTATGTAATAGGTGGTGGGTTGCTTCTCTGCCAGGTCCAGGTCATACAGAAAAAGGCGATGATCAATAGCACGGCTGCTAAAAGGGTACATATCGCCCAGGGCCGTTAACTCCCATTGCGTGCCGCTGCCCGGGCGGTAAATATGGATGGAATCAAGCAGGGGATAGTTTAGGGTAAAGAAGTAATTGGTTTTTGCCAGTTTGCCGGGTGTTACATCCAGCTTTATCCAAAAGGCTGCCGTAGAAAATTTATAATTTTCACTTTTGTTGTTAAGAGGCACAAATTGCTCTTGTATACCTGGTTTTATTACATCTGCAAGGGTTAAATTTGCTTTATCATCCTTTAAAATATGCAGCTGGTATTGTATGGAACCACCTCCATGTGTATTGGTGAAGGTAGCCTGGCATACACCTGCTGATATAAAACAGGCCTGCACTACAAGAAAAAGAAAAAGTTGCTTAAAAAGCATATTGTGTTAAGGGCATAGTAGGAAGTGTACCAATATTGTGAATTTTATTCAATATTAAAAATTGAATAAAATATTTATAGTACTTTAGTCAATGAGGGTAGCGATAAACGGAAAGCATGCCCTGCAAACCCGTTACAGCAGGATGCAGATTTGTATGCAATGGGTGCTGGTAATGAGAAGGAATTTAAAAAAGTACAATAATATTTGCAATTTTAAAAAACCTCTCTTAGTTTTGGAGCTTACAATATGAAAAATATATCTCTACATACTGCTTGGTGGTGGCACTGCGAAAATATTCGGCAGGGTGCATCGCTATGGCGTTAAGGTGTGTAAGATTTCCTTAATATAAAATAGATAGAAGGCCTGCCGTTTGGTAGGCCTTTTTTATTTTCTGGCATCTGATAATTCTGTTTTATGAAGCAATACCGCTTTACTACCACGTATAAAAAACTACTTGCTGATACCGTAACACCGGTAAGCATTTACCTGAAGCTACGCGACCGTTACGTAAATACGCTGTTGCTGGAAAGCTCCGATTACCATGGGCATGATAACAGCTACTCGTACATCTGCTGCCAGCCCCTGGCCTCTATAGAGGTAAAGAACAATACCCTGTACCAGCAATGGCCCGATGGCAGCAGCCAGGAGGATGCTATAGCGCAACCCAACCAGGTAGTAGAGCAACTGAATGCCTTTGCCGCTTCTTTCCAGGCCGAAGACCAGGGCTTTAGCTTTATACACCATGGCTTGTTTGGGTATATGACCTACGATGCCGTGCAGTATTATGAAGATCTAAGCCTGCGCTACCAGCCCGACCAGCGTGAAATCCCTGTTTTGCGCTACCAGGTTTTTCGCTATATCATTGTAATCAATCACTTTAAGAACGAGCTGTATATTATTGAGCATCAGCCGGTAGCGGAGGGTTCAAGTGCTGCTTCAGGTATTGCTGAAATAGAATCGCTGATCCGTAATAAAAATGTTCCGGCCTATACGTTCCGCACGGTAAACGGGGAGGAATCTAATTTTACAGACGAGGAGTTTTTAGAGGTGCTGGCCAAAGGCCAGGCGCATTGCCTGAGGGGAGACGTGTTCCAGATTGTACTGTCAAGGCGCTTCCAGAGCCAGTTTCAGGGCGATGAGTTTAACGTGTACCGTGCCCTGCGCTCTATTAACCCTTCGCCTTACCTCTTTTACTTTGATTATGGCAGCTTTAAAATATTTGGCTCTTCGCCCGAGGCTCAGATCGTGATTCGTAAGGGGGTAGCAACCATTTACCCGATAGCCGGCACTTTTCGCAGAACCGGCAATGATGCTGCCGATGCGGTGCTGGCCCAGCAGTTGTACAACGACCCCAAAGAAAATGCAGAGCACGTTATGCTGGTAGACCTGGCCCGTAACGACTTAAGCCGCCATGGGCATAACGTAACCGTTGAAACCTTTAAGGAAATTCAATACTACTCGCACGTTATCCACCTGGTATCTAAAGTAACCGGGCAGCTGGATGAAGGCACCCCTTCGGTACAGCTGGTAGCCGATACCTTTCCGGCCGGAACCTTGTCTGGGGCCCCCAAGCACATGGCTATGCAGCTAATAGACCGTTATGAAAAAGGAAACCGTGGTTATTATGGAGGCTGCATTGGCTTTATGGGCTTTAACGGGGAGTTTAATTCTGCCATCATGATCCGTTCTTTCCTTAGCAAGGACAACACTCTTTACTACCAGGCAGGCGCCGGGGTGGTAGCCAAATCTGATATTGCCAGCGAGCTGCAGGAAGTAAACAACAAACTCGGGGCCCTGCGCAATGCCCTGGTGCTGGCAGGAGAGATTGTTACAGAATAAATGCAAAGGAATGTAGCCATTGGAAAATAAAGCCAGTGGCTTCTCGATAATTACTATACTAACAAAGCCTGATAAAACAGTTTAAGATATAATGAAACCGCAACGTATCCTGGTTTTTGATAATTATGACTCCTTTACCTATAACCTGGTGCACCTGATTAGGGAGCTGGGCTATGGCGGGCAAATGGAAATACACCGGAATGATAAGATAGCACTGCAGGAAGTAGGGAAGTTTGATAAAATATTGCTTTCGCCCGGGCCAGGTATTCCTTCAGAAGCAGGTATACTGCTGCAGGTGATTGAGACGTATGCACCTACCAAAAGTATTTTGGGGGTATGCCTGGGCCACCAGGCCATAGGCGAAGTATTTGGCGCTACCTTACTGAACATGAAGAACGTGCTGCACGGTGTTGCTACTCCCACCCGGGTAGACGATACCTCTGAGCTTTTGTTTAAAAATGTACCGGCCAGCTTTTTATCGGCCCGGTACCACTCCTGGATGGTAGACCGCTACTCCATGGGCAATCAGCTTAAAATTACTGCTTCTGATGAGGAAGGCTGCGTAATGGCCCTTAAACATAGCGAGTACGATGTGCGGGGCGTGCAGTTCCACCCCGAATCGGTACTTACAGAGCACGGAAAACAAATGATGCTAAACTGGTTACAATCATGAAAGAGCTACTGACCCATTTATTTGAATATAAAACCATTTCTAAAGCTGAGGCAAAAAGCGCCCTGAAGCAGATTGCCTCCGGTGAAATTAATGCCAGCCAGATGGCCGCTTTTATGACGGTGTATATGATGCGCAGCATTACAGTGGATGAGCTGGAAGGATTCAGAGATGCCATGCTGGACCTCTGCCTGCCGGTGCACCTGGAAGGGTACAATGCCATAGATGTTTGCGGCACCGGTGGCGATGGAAAAGATACCTTTAACATATCTACCCTGGCGGCATTTATAGTGGCCGGTACAGGACAAAAGGTAGCCAAACATGGTAACTATGGTGTATCATCATCCTGCGGATCATCTAACGTAATGAACTACCTGGGCTACCAGTTTACCAATAACGAAAAAGCGCTTATACAACAGATTGAAGAAGCCAATATCTGCTTTATGCATGCTCCGCTTTTTCACCCGGCTATGAAAAACGTAGCGCCCATCCGTAAAGATTTAGGTGTAAAAACCTTTTTCAACATGCTGGGCCCTATGGTAAACCCTGCCTTTCCGCCCAACCAGCTGGTAGGGGTGTTTAACCTGGAGCTGGCCCGGCTTTATGGTTACCTGTACCAGAACTCAGGCAAGAACTACTCCATTATACATGCCCTGGATGGCTATGATGAAGTATCCCTTACCGGTAGCTTTAAGCTGATTACCCAGAAAAGCGAGCTGTTGCTAGCCCCCGAAGATATGGGCCTTTACAGGCTTAGCCCGGAAGACTTATGGGGAGGCAATACCGTAGAAGAAGCCGGGGCCATCTTTGTACAGGTACTGGAAGGCAAAGGAACCGAGGCGCAAAACAGCGTAGTATGTGCCAATGCCGCCCTGGGCATACAATGCGCCCGCCCTGAACTAAGCCTTGACGAGGCCCTGGCCATGGCAAAAGAAAGCCTCCACAGCGGGCAGGCCTTACGCTCATTTAAAGCTTTACTTCAATACCAGGCAGTATAGTAAAAAAGCAATTTGTTAATTCATGCTTTCCATATGAGGCAGCCCTTAGCAATTACTTTAAGCCTGAATGTATTTATTTACTTAACTCTCATTCTTTACTTATGAACATACTCGAAAAAATTATTACCCATAAACGCGAAGAGGTAGAACGCAGACGTAACCTGTATCCACTGGCGCTGCTGGAAAAAAGCCATTTTTTTGCTACCCAGCCTATTTCAATGCGCAAGTACCTGCTACGCGAAGATAAGTCGGGTATTATTGCAGAGTTTAAGCGCAAATCGCCTTCCAAAGGAGATATTAACCGCTATGCGTCTGTAGAGCGCACCACCATTGGCTATATGCAGGCAGGTGCCTCGGCTTTATCGGTACTAACTGACGAAACCTTTTTCGGAGGCAAAAGCGAAGACCTGGTTACTGCCCGTAAGTTTAATTTCTGCCCTATTCTGCGTAAGGATTTTGTAGTGGACGAGTACCAGGTGGTGGAAGCCAAATCCATAGGTGCAGATGCTATTTTGCTGATTGCAGCTGTATTACACCGGGCCGAAGTAGAGGGCCTGGCGCGGCTGGCGCATAGTTTTGGCATGGAAGTATTACTTGAAGTACACAACAGGGAAGAGTTAGAGGAAAGCTTTAACGAACATATTGATATGGTGGGAGTTAATAATCGTAACCTCAAAACTTTTGATGTATCGCTGCAAACCTCGCTGGACCTGGCTCCCCTGATCTCTACTGAAGTAGTTAAGATATCGGAAAGCGGAATTTCGGATGCCAGGGCCATTGCCCAGCTGAAAGAAGCAGGTTACCAGGGCTTTTTGATCGGTGAAACCTTTATGAAGCACAGCCGGCCGGAAAAGGCTTGCGCTGAGTTTATAAAGTCTATGAGCGAAAGAGTAACTGAGTAGTGGAGCGCTTTAGAGACAAGGCTTGTTGTACAGGCCTGCCTTTTACAGCATTGATTTTAATATAATACACGGCAAACACCCAAACACGATATGGAAAACCAGGAACCAGGAAATAAAAGTACCCCCTTGCTAAAAGTGTGCGGAATGAGGGACAAGGAGAACCTTGAACAGGTGATTGCCCTGGGGCCTCAGATGGTAGGCTTTATTTTCTGGGAGGGCTCCAGGCGCTTTGTGGGCCATGCGCCCGATCCCTCATTGTTTACGGTACCTGCCGGTGTGCGCAAAGTGGGTGTTTTTGTAAACGCCAGCCTGACATTTGTAAAGGAAACCGTTGAACGATACGGCCTGGATCTGGTGCAGCTGCACGGAGAGGAGAGCCCTGCCTATTGCATGGAGCTGCAGGAAAGCTGGATAGAGGTAATTAAAGTGTTTGGTGTAGGCGATGAATTTGATTTTACACAACTGGAGCCCTACATGGAAACCTGCTCTTATTTTCTGTTTGATACCAAAGTAGCCGAGCGGGGAGGAAGCGGAAAAACATTTGATTGGACCCTGTTGGAACAATATACGCTAAAGAAACCTTATATTCTGAGTGGGGGCCTTGATATTAACAACGTATCGGCTATCTTTAATAAGCGGCCCAAAGGCTTGTATGCGATAGACGTGAACAGCCGTTTTGAAATTGAACCCGGGCTAAAAGACACTAATTTGCTTAAAACCCTGGTGGAACGTTACTTTTAAACCATTAATCTTCCTGTATGGAACCTTCAGTAAATACCTTTTCCGTTTCTGAAACGGGTTATTATGGAAACTTTGGCGGGTCGTATATTCCCGAAATGCTTTACCCTAATGTTGAGCAATTGAGGGCGGCTTATCTGGTTATAATGCAGGATGAGGCCTTTAAAAAAGAGTTTGATGACCTGCTGCGAGACTTTGTAGGCAGGCCCACACCCTTGTATTTTGCTAAACGCCTTTCCCAGAAATATAATACCCGGATCTATCTGAAGCGGGAAGACCTTTGCCATACCGGGGCGCATAAAGTAAACAATACCGTTGGGCAGATTCTGGTGGCCAAGCGCCTGGGTAAAACCAAAATTATTGCCGAAACCGGGGCCGGCCAGCATGGTGTGGCCACAGCAACTGTTTGTGCATTAATGGGCTTTGAGTGCATTGTGTACATGGGCGAGCATGATATGGAGCGCCAGAAGCCAAACGTAGAACGTATGAAACTGCTGGGGGCAAAGGTAGTGCCGGCCACTTCGGGAAGTAAAACCCTGAAGGATGCTACCAACGAGGCTATGCGCCACTGGATCAACAACCCTGAGGATACCCATTACATTATTGGCTCTGTAGTAGGCCCGCATCCTTACCCGGATATGGTGGCCAGGTTCCAGTCTGTAATAAGTAAAGAGATAAAAGAGCAACTTCTTAGCCAGACAGGCCGTAGCAATCCAGACTATGTAGTGGCCTGTGTGGGCGGGGGCAGCAACGCAGCAGGTGCTTTTTACCATTTTCTGGAAGATAAAGAAGTAAAGCTGGTAGCGGTAGAAGCTGCCGGTAAAGGCTTGCAAAGCGGCCTTTCTGCGGCTACCACCTTTTTAGGAAAGCCCGGTATACTGCACGGCAGCCGTACCATATTAATGCAAACGCCGGATGGGCAGGTAACAGAGCCTTATTCCATTTCTGCAGGACTGGATTACCCGGGTATTGGCCCGATTCATGCACACCTTTTTGCAACTGGCCGTGCAGAGTTCCATGCCATTACCGACCAGGAAGCCATGCAGGCAGCCGTAACCCTGAGCCGTACCGAAGGCATTATACCTGCCCTGGAAACAGCACATGCACTGGCCTACCTTGAAAAAAGGCAGGCCCAGCCAAACGAAGTAGTCGTGATCAACCTGTCGGGCCGTGGCGATAAAGACCTCGAGACCTATATGCGGGAAGGGATCAGTAACACATGATATTATTTTGACCTATGCTCAACAACCGAATTAACGAAGTATTTCATTTCAAAGGAAAAGACATATTGAACGTATACTTTACTGCAGGCTTCCCCAACCTGAACGATACCGCCAAGATCATAACCAGCCTTGACCTGGCGGGGGCAGACCTTATTGAAATTGGTATACCCTTTTCTGACCCTATTGCAGACGGGCCTACCATACAGCAAAGCAACCAGAAAGCGCTGGATAACGGCATGACCCTTAAGTTGTTATTTGAACAGCTTGAAGGAATACGTAAAGTAACCAAGGTGCCCCTGATCCTGATGGGTTATTTAAACCCTATTGAACAGTATGGGATTAAAGCCTTTTGCGAAAAATGTAGGGAAGTGGGTATTGATGGCCTGATTCTGCCTGACCTGCCGCTGCAGGTATACCTGCATGATTATAAAAACATGTTTGAAGAAGCAGGGCTGCTCAACATTTTCCTGATTACTCCGCAAACCAGTCCTGAGCGCATCAGGCTGATTGACGAAGCATCTGAAGGCTTTATATACATGGTATCTTCTGCCAGCACTACGGGTGCTAAAACAGGTATTTCTGAAGATCAGGAAGCTTATTTTAAACGTATACAGGATATGCAGCTTACCAACCCAACCCTGATCGGTTTTGGAATTAGCGACCAGAAAAGCTTTGAAACTGCCTGCCAGTATGCCAATGGTGCCATTATTGGCAGTGCTTTTATAAAAGCCATTGAAAATAGCACTTCCCTGGAGAAGGACATACAAAGTTTTGTACATTCTATACGTCCCAAAGAGCTGGTATAGCTTATAAAGTACTGAAGCAAATATTTTATAATGCTACATTGAGCAATCAGTGTGGCATTTTTTTGTTTCATTGCATCTTAACGATTAAGAGAGCTTTCTTACATATAAAGTAAAAAGCAGTTATTTGACAAAATTTACCTTATAAATACTATTTTGGTTGTTTTACATAATTCCTGCTTTTGCTAAATGCAAAATATAATTTGCTATGTTCAATTATCTGTAGTGACAGATAGTAGGTCAATGCCTCCCTTTATTAATTATTTCGATACAAAGTAAAAGTACTGCCTGTAGGTAAATTATTCTGGATTTACCTGAGGGGAGCACCAGGGCACTTGCATTAAAAGAAGAGTAGCCCCGCTAATTTTAAAAGTTTTCTTAAACCTTACGCTTGCATAGGCTGGCGAAGGGGCCTGTATACTACAGGTACAGCTCTGTAATTTGTTTTGTATGAATTTGTGATGAAAATTTGCCTGATAAGCAAAATAAAATCTTATTTAATTCATATGAAACACTTCTTTCTGACCGGGCTTACGCTACTGCTCCTTACGACAACTGTATCTGCGCAAGGAAACCAGGATAAGCAGCCCAATACCCAGCCCGATTATTATTCTATGTCTTTAGAAGAGCTCATGAACATCAAAACCAGTGAGCTTTCCAGTGAACTTGAGCAACTCATCAACTCCCTGATCGGTGTTGCTTCGAAAAAGCCTTTGTCTTCCAGGAATTCGCCCAGTATTGTATCGCTCATTACAGCAGAGGAAATACGCAATTCCGGTGCACGTGACCTTATTGATGTATTAAGGCTAGTACCCGGGTTTGATTTTGGGGTAGATGTTGAGGGGGTGGTAGGACTTGGTGTAAGAGGTTTATGGGCCCAGGAGGGAAAAGTATTACTAATGCTGGATGGCTTGGAAATGAACGAAACCATGTACTCCACGCTCCAGTTCGGAAACCGCTTTGATGTAAGCCAGATTAAGAAAATTGAAATTATACGTGGACCTGGCTCTGCCATTTACGGAGGGTATGCAGAGTATGGTGTAATTAATATTGTTACCCGCAGTGCTTCTGACCTGAAGGGAATATCAGTAAATGGTACCTACGGACAATGGGCAGATAGCTATGCAAGGCGTAACCTGAGCATATCAGCAGGACAGGAGTTTGGAAAACTGGGTGTAAGCCTCGGTATGTTTATAGGGCAGGGCCAGCGCAGCAGCCAGCCATATACAGATTTTTATCATGGAGCCATTGCCGGTATTGAGCCTGTTTACAATCCGGATGGATCATTGAACCGCCATGATACAACATATTATGATACCCGGTATTCCATGAAAGGAAACTCTGCGTTGAACCCTACCAGCATCAACCTGGGGCTTACCTATGGAGGCTTAACGTTTAGAGGCTTAATGGAAAATTACAGTGAAACAGCCCGCGACCTGTTTGGTGTTTCTGGTTCGGAACCAGAGGCCATCAGCTTTAAGTCGTACCTGGGCGACCTGATGTATACCTGGAAATACAGCTCTAAACTAACCATTACACCGCAGCTTAGCTTTAAGTACCAGACCCCTTGGTTTACCCATGGAACGGTAGATAAGGATAGCTATACCATGTTTGCCTACCGATACAGAGGAAAGGTAACGGGTAACTATGACGTGACCCGTAAAATAAACCTGGTATTTGGAGCCGAAAGCTTTAATGATATTGCTTTTAACCAGGACCGGGAATACCGTTTTTATAATGGAGAGCGCCAGGTAAGTTTAATCAACACAGCTGCTTTTACCCAGTTTTTGTTTAAAACCCCTTTTGCCAATATTACAGCGGGAGCCCGTTACGATTATAACAGTGCTTTTGGCGATGCATTTGTGCCCAGGGTAGGGGTTACTAAAAAATTCAGCAACCTGCACCTCAAGGCGCTATACAGCAGTGCCTTCAGAGCACCCGCCATTGAAAATATTAACCTGAATGCAGATGGAAATATACGCCCGGAAAGAACTCAGGTACTGGAGCTTGAAGCCGGTTACCAGCTGAATAAGTCCATGATCCTTACAGCCAATATCTTTGATATCAATACCAAGGATCCGATTGTGTATTACACAGCCATTACCGAAAACAATAACTATGAAGAAGGCTATGCAAATTTTCAGCGTACAGGCAGCCGCGGAGCAGAAGTAGAATACCGCTGGAAAGAAAAATGGGGATACATTAACCTTAATTATGCCTACTATACCAATGCAGGCAAAAACACAGTTTCGTATTATCATGTAGAAAGTAATCCACGCAGCCTGCTGGGCTTTGCAAACCACAAGCTGAACCTTAACAGTAGCTTCCAGTTGGGCCGGGGCATAAGCCTTAATCCTTCGCTCAACTTTATTGGAAAGCGCTATGGAAATGGTGGCCTGAACGAAGATGAAGAGTATACTGAAAAAACATATGCGCCAACGTACCTGGCCAACCTCTACCTTCAGAAAAGAAATCTCTTTATAAATGGGCTGGATGCGGGCCTGGGTGTGTATGACCTACTGAACCAGAAAACAGTGTTTATACAGCCTTACTGGGGCGAACATGCTGGTTTACCCGGCCCCACAAGGGAATTGGTGGTGCGCCTGAGCTATACCCTGGGTGGACCTGCCGGACGCTAAGCCTCTGTATTAACCAAACCAAAAGCAATTGCTTTGAAGAACTTATAAAGGAACATGAAAAAAAACATCATAAAATTATTGACCCTTTGGCTATTGGGCTTTGGCATACAAAGCCTGGCCATAACCGAAGCAAAAGCGCAGGAAATAAATTATAAACTGGCATCGCTGTATGTATATAACTTTGCCAAGTATATTGAATGGCCTGCCAGCTCGCCCCAGTCTGAGTTTGTGATTGGTATTTTAGGCAACTCGGCTGTACTAAGTGAGCTGCAATCTGTTGCCCAGCAAAAAAAGATAAATGGTAAAACAGTGGTAGTAAAACGCATAAGCAATGCAGAAGAAGCTGCCAGTTGCCAGATCGTTTTTATTTCTGCAAAAGAAAGCAACGAGGCTAAAACCATTACAGACAAAGGAGCCCCGGTACTGGTAATCAGCGAAAAGCCAGGTATGGCTAAAAAAGGCAGTATGATCAACCTTTTTGTAGACGATGAAGATGATCGTACCAAGTTTGAAATCAATAAAGCCATGATTGAAAAACATAAGTTAAAAGTAGCCGGAGAATTACTAAAACTGGGCATTGTAGTATAAGCGATCCCATATAAAACAAAAAAGGCAGCCCCCGGGCTGTCTTTTTTGTTTTAGAAAGAAAAGAATTGAACATATGCCTGCCCGGTTTCTTTTATATGAGTGCGAAAAGCGCTTAATTTGTTCTTTTAAAGCCAGCCGGAATGCATAGCAATTACATGCTGTGCTGATGCTGTCTTTTGTACATTATTAATACAAATTCCATATGATCCTGCAGTTAGAAACCGGTATCGGGCAAAGGGAAAAAGAGGAGATTAAAAACCGCCTGAAAGAGATTGGCTATAAAACCACCGATGTGCATACCCAACTTGGTACTTACCTGGTGGGCATTGGTAAGAAAGACTTCGATATCCGCAGCATTGGCCACCTGCCCGGTATAAAAGATATACATATTGTTTCTGATAATTATAAACTGGTATCGCGCAAGTGGAAGGTAAACCCTACCCGTATTGACCTGGGCGATGGTGTAGTAATCGGAGAAGGGTCTTTATCGCTTATGGCCGGCCCTTGTTCTATTGAAAACGAGAAACAGATAGAACTGATTGTAGCCCATCTTAAAGCCAATGGGGTGCATATTATGCGTGGAGGGGTATTTAAACCCCGCAGTTCGCCTTATACGTTCCGTGGCCTGGGTATTGATGGCTTAAAGATATTCCACCAGATCTGCCGCGAAAACGGTATCAAGATTATTACAGAAGTAATGCAGGTATCGCAGATTGCCGAAATGCACGACTATGTAGATGTTTTCCAGGTAGGTGCCCGCAATACCCAGAACTTTAACCTGCTTGATGAGTTAGGTAAAGTAGATAAGCCGGTAATGATCAAAAGAGGCATATCGGGTACTATTGATGAGCTGCTGCAATCTGCAGAATATGTATTTAGCGGTGGCAACGAAAAAATTCTGCTGTGCGAAAGAGGTATACGCAGCTATGAAACTGCCAGCCGCAATACCCTTGACCTGAATGCAGTGCCTATCCTGAAAGAAAAAAGCCACCTGCCGGTAATTGTTGACCCCTCGCACGGTATAGGCATACGTGAGTACGTGGAACCTATGGGGCTGGCCGCCATTATGGCCGGTGCCGATGGGATAATTGTAGAAGTACACGAAACTCCCGAGGAGGCTGCTTCTGACGGAGCGCAGACCCTTAATTTTGAAGAATCGGCACGCTTTGTAGAAAGAGCTCGTGCTACCTATGCCCTCAGACAAAGCTTTGGTGTATAAGTACCAGAACCGGGCATTATAACATGAAGTGCCCGGTTTATGTTTTTATACAACCTGCATACAGTAGTAGATATACATGAAAACGGTAATAATAAAATACAATGCCGGCAATGTGCAGTCGGTAAAATTTGCACTCGAGCGCCTGGGCATTGAGCCCATTCTATCTGATGACGAAGAGGTGATCCGCTCGGCCGATAAGGTTATTTTTCCTGGGGTAGGCGAGGCCAGCACTGCAATGTATTACCTGCGGCAAAAAGGCCTGGATGCAATTATTCCAACACTACAGCAGCCTGTATTTGGTGTATGCCTGGGCTTACAGCTGATGTGCCGCCATTCTGAAGAAAACAATACCAGCTGCCTGGGTATTTTTGATATTGAGGTAAAGAAATTCAGGCAACCCGAAGAAGGAGCCCATTATAAGATCCCGCATATGGGCTGGAATACCATAAGCCAGTATAAAGGTGATTTGACCCGCAACCTGCCCGACAATGCTTATGTATATTATGTGCATAGCTATTACGCTGAGCTAAGTGAGTATACCGTGGCGCAAACCAACTATATTCACCCTTATACCGGCATGTTGCAGCGCAATAATTTTTATGCGGCCCAGTTTCACCCCGAAAAAAGTGGTGATGCAGGAAGCTGTATTCTTGAAAACTTCCTAACCTTGTAGTATGTATATAATTCCTGCAATTGATATTATAGATGGAAAATGCGTACGCCTTACCCAGGGCGACTTTTCCCAGAAAAAAGAATACAACAGCCAACCCCTGGATGTAGCCAGAACCTTTGAAGATGCCGGCCTTACCCGCCTTCACCTGGTAGACCTGGATGGTGCACGCCAGAAGAAAGTGGTAAACTATAAGGTGCTGGAAACCATTGCCTCTAAAACAAGCCTACATGTTGATTTTGGGGGAGGTATACAATCTGATGACGACATAAAGATTGCCTTTAACTCTGGTGCCCGGCAGGTAACCGGCGGCAGTATTGCCGTAAAAAATAAAGAATTGTTTGCTGACTGGCTGAAGCAGTGGGGCAGTGAAGCTATTATTTTAGGTGCAGATGCCCGCAATGAAAAGATAGCCGTAAGTGGATGGGAAGAAACCTCTGACATATGGGTGTATGACTTTATTGAAGAATGGGCCGACAAAGGTGTGCAGTACGTTATTAGTACCGATGTTGCAAAGGATGGTTTGTTGCAAGGCCCTTCTTTTGAGCTGTATACCAATATACTTGATAAATGCCCGGGGCTTAAAGTTATAGCCAGTGGCGGGGTAACAAGCCTGGATGACCTTGATAAGTTAAAAGAAAACAAGGTGTGGGGCGCCATTATCGGAAAGGCCATTTATGAAGGTAATATAAAGTTAAAAGACCTGGAGCGCTTTGTAATTTCAAGTGCTTCTTAATAACAGGTACCTATGTTAACCAAACGAATAATACCTTGCCTGGACATTAAAGACGGGCAAACGGTAAAAGGTGTAAATTTTGAGAACCTGCGTGAAGCCGGAAACCCTGTAGAGCTGGCCCAGTACTATGCACAGCAGGGAGCCGATGAGCTGGTATTTTTAGATATTACGGCAACAGTTGAAAATCGCAAGACCCTGCTGGAACTGGTGCGCCAGGTGGCCAGGGAGGTTAATATTCCTTTTACAGTAGGCGGGGGGATTTCTTCTGTAGAAGATGTATCGGCCTTGCTTAATGCCGGAGCCGATAAGGTTTCTATTAACTCTGCTGCAGTACGCAGACCTGAGCTTATAAATGAACTGGCTCTCGAGTTTGGTTCGCAATGTGTTGTGGTAGCCATTGATACCCGTTTTGTAAATGGAGAGCACATTGTGCATACTCATGGGGGGCGCAAACCTACTGAGCTACGCACTATAGCCTGGGCACACGAGGTACAGGAGCGTGGAGCTGGCGAAATACTGCTGACCTCTATGGATACAGACGGTACAAAAGCTGGTTTTGCCCTTGAGCTTACTTCGCAGCTATCCAGCGAACTAAGTATCCCCATTATAGCCTCCGGTGGCGCTGGTACCACCGAGCATTTTAAAGATGTGTTTACCACCGGTAAATCAGATGCTGCCCTGGCGGCAAGTATCTTTCACTTTAAGGAAATCATGATCCCCGACTTAAAGCAGTACCTGAAAGAGCAGGGCATTGTAGTAAGGTTGTAAACAGGAGCACTGATTTTAAACCGAGCGTAGTAATGATTGAGAGCAGGGCAGAAGGGCGTAACGAACTATTGAAAACTAATTAATTTTAAACTATTTATATAGTTTAAATCAACCTATAGCTTCTGGTGAAGCCAATACAATGAATATAGATTACACAAAAGCCGGGGGCTTAGTACCTGCCATTATACAGGATGCAGTTACCGGAAAAGTTTTAATGCTGGGGTTTATGAATGAAGAAGCCCTTGCCAAAACCCGCGAAGAAAGAGTAGTAACCTTTTTTAGCCGTACCAAAAACCGCTTGTGGACCAAGGGCGAAACCTCTAACAACTACCTTAGGGTAGAGCAGGTACTGATCGATTGCGATAACGATACCATCCTGATCAAAGCCCGCCCCGATGGCCCTACCTGCCATACCGGAGACGATACCTGCTTTGGAGAGAACAACACAGGCAGGGCAGCCTTCCTGGATCATTTAAAGCATGTTATCCGTACGCGCAAACAAAACCCAACAGAGCAGTCATACACGGCATCCCTCTTTGCCAAAGGTGTAAACAAAATAGCCCAGAAAGTAGGTGAGGAAGCGGTTGAACTGGTTATTGAAGCCATGGACAACAAAGATGACCTTTTTAAAGGCGAAGCTGCAGACCTGTTGTTTCATTTTCTGGTGCTGCTGGAGCAAAAAAACATTGACCTGGATGAAATTATCCTTCTTCTTGAAGAAAGGCATAGCAAGAAATAACAGGCGTGTGTATGGTAAAATAAAACCAGTTTCCAGCCCTGGGCCTGGCAGGTTTGCTACCACATATACTATGCATAACGGTTAACAAAAAAAGGCCTTGCTGTTGTAGCAAGGCCTTTTTTTGTTGCGCAGTTTTATACTATTGCTGTGCCATTGGTATTTGCTCAAATTTTACAGGCGCCTCACCGTTTTTAAAGGAAGGGCGTGGCTTCAGGTTAAGTACCTGGAACATCTCTTTGTCGCTGTCTACTTCCGGGTTAGGGGTAGTAAGCAGTTTATCGCCAGCAAAAATTGAGTTAGCACCTGCCATAAAGCAAAGGGCCTGCTCTTCGGTGCTCATCCTTACCCGGCCTGCAGAAAGCCGTACCATGGCTTTGGGCATAATAATGCGGGCGGTAGCAATCATACGAACCATTTCCCATACAGATACGCGTTCCTGGTCTTCTAAAGGTGTGCCTTCTACCGGTACAAGGGCATTAACCGGTACAGACTCCGGGTGCTCGGGTAAAGTGGCCAGGGTATGCAGCATACCAATACGGTCGTTTTCAGACTCGCCAAGGCCTATAATGCCTCCGGAACATACCGAAATACCCGACTTGCGAACATGCTTCAGCGTATCCAGTCTGTCATCGTAGGTACGGGTGCTTATTATCTTATCATAATGCTCTTCACTGGTATCCAGGTTGTGGTTATAGGCATACAGGCCTGCTTCTTTCAGCTTTTCGGCTTGCTCTGCAGTTAGCATACCAAGCGTGCAGCAAACTTCCATGCCCATGCCATTTACGCCTTTTACCATATCCAGAACCCTGTCAAAATCGCGGTTATCGCGCACTTCGCGCCAGGCCGCGCCCATGCAAAAACGGGTACTGCCACTTTCTTTAGCCTGGCGGGCTGCTTCTATTACCTCCTCTGTTGGTAAAAGCTTTTGCACTTTTACATTGGTATGGTAGCGGGCTGCCTGCGGGCAATAAGAGCAATCTTCAGGGCAACCTCCTGTTTTTACGGATAGGAGGGTACACACTTGTACTTCCTGCGGATCATTGTATTGACGGTGAATTGTAGCCGCTTTATATATCAGGTCCAAAACTGGTGAATGGTATATGGCTGCTATTTCTTCGCGAGTCCAGTTGTTGCGGATAGTTTGCTCCATAATGAATTAGGTACGTAGGTATAGGTTAATGAAAAATGTAACCGGGCCATTTTGCCGGCATTAGGTTTTAAAACCATCCGCAAGTAAGCCAAATTCGCCAAAAATAAAAAATGCTTTAACAGCACCAGGGCTGTTAAAGCATTTTTATCTTAAATAAGGCTTTTTTTGTTACCAGTTCATCACCATATCATAAGGCAAACGTGCCTGTATGCCTTTATACTTTTCAAGGTCTTTCAGAGATTTTACATACTGGTAGGTTTCGCCAAGGTACGCTTTCATTAATACGGATTCATTATCAGAACCAAAACCTTTCATAAATGTCTCGAGGAAGGTTTTCTGGTCGGGATAGTAGCGTACACGGTAATTATCTGAAACATTGGCTGCAGCGGCTGCAATGCGAACAGCATCGTTAAGGCCACCCAATGTATCGGCTAAGCCATTTTCTACTGCCTGGGCGCCAGACCACACCCGGCCAGAGGCTAAACGCTTTAATTGATCCTGTGTCATACCGCGTCCCTGGGAGGCTTTTAGAGTAAAGTCGTCATAAATACGGTTTACCTGGTTCTGGAAGAAATTGCGCTCAAACTGAGAAAGCGGGCGGGTAAAGTCGCCAAGGTTAGAGTGCTGGCCGGTTTCAACGCCATCCATCGTAACTCCTAATTTATTATTAAGAAAGTCTTGCGCATTGAACAATACACCAAACACACCAATAGAACCAGTAATGGTATTGGGTTGTGCCACAATCGTATCGCAACCCATGGCCATATAGTAACCACCAGAAGCAGCCAGGTCAGACATGGACGCAATAACTGGCTTAACCTTACGGGCCAGTTGTATTTCGCGCCACATAACATCAGAAGCCTGCGCATCGCCACCCGGAGAGTTGATGCGTAGTACAATAGCTTTTACTTTTTTATCCAGGCGGGCCTTGCGGATGGCATCAGAAATGCTTTCTGAGCCAATTGTCTGGTCATCACCTTTTCCGCGCTGAATTTCGCCAGAAGCAAAAATTACAGCTATACGATTGTCGCCACCGGTCTGCTCTGCTTCAATACCTTCAGAACGGATATACCTGTTAAGAGAAGCAAAACTAATTTTGCCTTCTTCTTTAATATCGAGGGCTTTACGCATATCGGCTTCCATCTGGTCAAAGTAGCCTACATCGGTTACCAGTTTATAACGAAGTGCATCCTGTGCATCCCGTACCAGCATGTTGTCAGAGATGTTTCTAAGCTCGTTAAAATCCAGGTTACGCGAACGTGCAATGTTTTGCAGGTTGGTATTATAAATAGAGTTAAGGTAAGAAGAAACCTGTACGCGGTTTGAATCGCTCATGCGCTCTAAGATAAGAGGCTCAATAGCGCTTTTAAAATCACCTACACGGAATATTTCAGGTTTAACTTCCAGTTTATCGAGGGTACCTTTAATAAAAGGAATCTGGCTGTCAAGGCCATTAAACTCCAGTAAGCCAAGAGGGTTAATGTAAATTCTATCAGCTACTGAGGCGAGGTAATAAGCACCTTCACTGTAGTTTTCTGCATACGAGGTTATAAATTTACCCGACTGCTTGAAATCCAATAACATGTTGCGGATCTCTTCAATAGATGCGTAGCCTCCGTTAACAACTGATAGATCCAGGAAAATTCCTTTTATACGATCATCTTTCTGGGCACTCTGGATTGCTTTGCGAAGTTCAACCAAGCCTATGCCTTGCCTGCTGCTACGGAAGGGAATTTCAAGGTCACCCAGTGGGTCTTCAACACTTCTTTCTAAAATAGGCTTATCAAAAGAAAGCTTTAGAACGGTATTGTCTGCAATACGGGCAGAACGTTCAGAAGAAGCGGAGGCAACTATGCCTGCCACAATGATAAAGGCTAAGACAAAAAAGAGTAATAAGCCTACCAGGGAAGCTAAAACGTATTTTAAAAATTGTAACATGTTATGTAAAACTTAATAATTTTCATTCAATAATAGCCAAATATACTTTAAAAAGTCAAATTTGCACCTTGTTATATTTGTGTTTTATATAAGAGGTTGATAGCAAGGCTATAAGGTTGTATAAGTGGATAGAATAGGGTTTTTATACTGTTTCTATTCATAACTAATTTACTGCCAGTTAGTTCCGGTGTGTAAGATTAATACAAAATGTTGGTATAAAATGAATGAGGTATATCTGATATTGGGGGGCAACCTGGGAGACAGGAACTTAACACTTCACAAAGCTATAGAGCAATTAAGGCAGCGGGCAGGGAAGGTGCTTGAAACATCGTCTTTTTACGAAACAAAGGCCTGGGGATACACCGAGCAGCCTTCATTTTATAACTGTGTAGTGCGCCTGCAAACGCAGTTAACCGCAAACCAATTGCTTACCTGTATTCTGGAAATAGAAAGGGAGCTAGGCCGCGTACGTGACCAGAAGTGGCATGAACGCACCATTGATATTGATATTCTCTATTTTAACCATGAGGTAATTGAGCAGGAAGCTTTGGTAGTTCCACACCCTTTGCTGCAGGACAGGAGATTTGTACTGGTGCCACTGGCAGAAATTGCACCGCTGTTTGTTCACCCTGTACTTTTAAAAAGCAATGCTGCATTACTGGAGCATTGCACAGACCCTCTGCCGGTAAGCAGGGTTTAGTAAAAAAGTTCTTTGGTTATCATCTGGTGATAGAGCGATTCGTACTGCTCTACGATGGCGACATCGCTAAACTCAAGATCTACAATTTCGCGGCATACCCTGCGGCTGATGGTATCAATCTGCCCGATGTGCTGTACCAGGTCGGTAGTATCTTTACAGACAAAGCCATTAATACCACTGCGGACCAGTTCGGGTACAGAGCCCCTGTGGAAGCCCAGTACAGGAGTGCCACAAGCCATTGCTTCGGCCATTACCATACCAAAAGGTTCGTTAAAGAGGATGGGCATCAGGAAAGCAGAAGCTGAACCTAGTAAATTATTTTTCTGCTCATCACTTACAGACCCCATGTATGAGATTTGTTTTTCGTCCAGGTGAGGCCTGATGAGGTTGTTAAAATAATCCTGGTGTTCTGGCTCCGGGGGAATATTGCCGGCTAATACAAGGTTTTTTCCGCTTTTACGGGCTGCCTCTATCGCAATGTGTGCTCCTTTTATATACTCTATTCTGCCCAGGTACACAAGAGGAGCATCTGCCGGCACCTGTTCGCGGTAGGTATAGTTCTCCAGGGATACCCCGTTAAAAATAGTATAAGCTGGTGCAATAGGGCGTATTTGTGAGGCTATGTATTCGCTGCAGCCTGTAAAAACAAGGCTGTTTTTGCGGGCAATTTTAAAGGCCTTGGCCACCTGCTGTAAAGAAGGCTCCCGCTGGTAGCTCATAATTTTAGGAAGGCGGGTAGGCAGAAGGGCCGTTAAATAGGCCAGCCTGCCAAAACTATGCACTATATCAAAACGTGAATACAGCAACCTGCTTATGGAGAGGGTGTTCCTGACCACATCAAACGTTTTGGAGCTGTTTTTACCGGAATATTTTTTAAGCTTACAAGGCACAACAGAATCTTTGTGCGCAAACAGCGTAACTTCATGGCCTTTATTGGTCAGGCCTTTTACAAGCATGTCTACAATTCGTTCTTTGCCTCCATACAAAAGAGGTGGAACTGGGTTTTCTGGTTCTGTGGTGATGGCTATCTTCATGTAAATCAGGTAGTGCTGTTTCCTAAAGGCAACATTTGGACCTTCAATACTGTAAGATAGCCAGTTTTATAAAGTTTGCTAATATTTTGTTAGCTTTTTTCCGGTTTTATATTTAAAAGCAGGCAGGTAGTGTTTAAAATGTGTTTTTAAAGTTGCTCTATTATCTGCTCAGCAACATTACATCTTCTGCTTTTACCCAGAGCGGAAGCTTGTGCGAGATGCCTATATGGCGGGCAACCGTATACACCTTTATGTGCAGGCCGGGGTTAACTTCTACCTCCAGTTCGTAATGTGTGCCCAGGAAGTACACCTGCCTTACTATACCTTCAAAAGGATTTTCGTCAGCATAGCCAATCCGTATGTTTTCCGGGCGTATGGCTGCCCGTACAGTTTCCGGCGTGGGGTGCTCGGGGTCAAATACACCAGGAAGCAGGTTATGAGGCACTATATTAACAGGGCCAAACATACTGGCCACATACAGGCTTACCGGCTTACGGTATACCTCTTCGGGTGTACCTACCTGTAAGATTTTGCCCTGGTGCATTACTGCTATTCTACCGCCAAGGCTTAGCGCATCCTGCATATCATGGGTTACAATAAGTGCAGTGGTTTGGGTGGTATGCAATAGCCGTACAATTTCACTTTTAAGCCTTGATTTCAGCTGGGTATCCAGGTGGCTGAGGGGCTCATCCAGTAAAAGCAGTGCTGGTTTGGTGGCTATGCCTCTTACAATGGCTACCCGCTGTTGCTCACCTCCGGATAACTCACGTGGATATTTATCTTTTAAATGAGAGATGCGTGCCAGTTCCAGCAACTCCACGCTGCGCTGGTGCTGATAAGCGGCTGTATACTCGCGAAGGGCACTGGTAAGGTTCTCGTATATGGTCTGGTTAGGGGAGAGGCGATAGTCCTGGTGAACGAGCTGTATATCCGGGTGCCCGGGCACAAGCCTTTGAGAGGGGCCCGCCAGCCGTTTGCCTTTTAAATGAATTATACCACCCTCTGGTTCCTCCAGGCCGGCCAGTAATCGAAGCAAGGTAGATTTTCCGCTGCCACTTTCACCTACAACAGTAATAAGCTCTCCTTCGCTGATATGGAGGCTAAGCTGATCTACTGCTTTGGTGGTTTGTTCAGGATAAGTTTTAGATATGTACTCTGCTTCTAATAACATGGTAGTAAAAAATTAACCCCGGTATAACATACAGTATTATACCGAAGCAGGAAATTTAAGTGTAAACGTGCTCCCTTGCATAGGTACAGAATCTACGGCTACATCTATATTGTGAAAACGTGCAATGGTACGTACAATGGGTAAACCAAGGCCGTGGCCTTCTGTGCCATTATTGCTAAACCTGCTAAAGCGTTTAAATATGTTAGGCAGGTGCTCGGGACTAATGCCAATGCCGGTATCTGTTATTTCCAGCTTATAATGCTCATCACTGTCCATATACCCGCGCAGGTACACTTTACCATGTTCATGATTATATTTTATAGCATTGCTGATAAGGTTATAGATCATAGTAAAAAGCAGGGGGCGGTTGGCCCTGTACAAGGTGTAATCCTGTTTTAGGGCGCTTTCAATTTCTATATTTCTAAGCTCTGCTCTTTCGTTAGCCTCTTCCAGAATTTCGTTCAGCAGGTCCTGCAATGAAATATCTTCATCTTTCATAAACTGGTCGCTCTCAATCCGGGAGATAAGCAATAACGCTTTAATGGTATTTTTAAGCCTTTGTAATGTTTTAAGTGCTTCTGCAATTTTAATGCTTTGCTCGGCACTTAGTTCGCCATCGCTAAGCAGGTTTTCCAGCCTGCTTTGTAAAATAGACACCGGAGTTTGCAACTCGTGCGATACATTGCCGATAAACTCGCGCTCTTTCTGAAAGGTTTCTTCTATTTTATGCATCATTTCATTGATGCTGTCATCCAGGTAGCGAAAATCTTCGGTAGTAGTTTTAATACGCTTATGATTAAAGTTTGCCGGAGAGTTTACATTTTTAAGCTTGGTTTGTATAATGGTATTGAGCGGCTCAAGTATGTATTTGCTAAAAGCAAGGTCTGTAATAATGGTAATTACCAAAACAATGAGCAGGAAGATAATAGCAAACTTGCGTAATATAAGTCCTGTTTCGGCTATAGATGCTGTGCTACGGCCTATTTCAAGCAGGTAATCATCATCGCCCGACCGGAAGGTATAGCTCAGTACACGATAGTCTACAATTTCACCATCAACAATACGCTGCGTGTTTTCAATGGAGTCTGGCTCTGTGCTGGCATCGCCAAGTAGCTCGAGCGAAATAAATTCTTCTTTAAGTATATTATAACTGCCATAGGTATTATCCTGGCCCGCATCAAAAAAAGTATCTATACCGGTTTCTGTGATGAGCTGTAATACCCTTTCTTTTTTTTCACGCAGGCGCATGTCTGTATTGGCCAATGCCAGCGCACTAATAATGCGTGGCATAGCCATTACAAAGATCATAAAGATAATTACCTTAGAGAGGGCATTAAATAAAGCCAGTTTAGACTCTAACTTCATGTTATGATAGGTTGGCCCGGTAGCCTACACCCCTAACTGTTTCCAGCCAGTCGGTAGAGCCATGAGCAGATAATTTTTTACGGATGTTTTTAATATGCACATCAATATAATTGGAGTCATAGTCATCTTCCAGCACATGGCCCCAGATATGCTCGTTTAATTGTAGCCTGGTAAGCACTCTGTTTTTATGCAGCAGCATATAATGCAGCAGGTCAAATTCCTTTTTGGTTAAAATGATTTCATTACCCTCGTGGTGTATTTTACGGTCGCGAAGGTCCATGTTAAAAGTGCTGAAAGAAATAAGCTGCTGGCTTACACCAAACTTTCTGCGAATAATGGCTTGCATACGGGCATGCAGTTCGGCCATGGCAAAAGGTTTGGCCAGGTAATCATCTGCACCGAGGTCCAGTCCCTTGATCCGGTCATCCAGTTCGCCACGGGCGGTAAGGATTATAAACACAGATTCAGTACCGGCCTTTTGTGCTTCAGCCAACAGGTCAAGTCCATCGTAGTCGGGTAAGCCCAGGTCCAGAAGTACAAAGTCGTATTGGTTGATAGCGAGATATTCTGAAGCAATTTTGCCGGTAGAGGCCGTAGTGCACAGGTAACCGGAACGGGTTAAAAAGTCTTGCAATTCGCGGGCAAGCTCTTTTTCATCTTCAATGATTAATACATTCATGTGTATAGAAACGATTAAAAAACATTTGAGCGTGTAAAGAAGCCTTAAAAGCCGTGAGCCAGGGATTGCTTTACGCAATTAAATGCCATTAAGCAGTATCGCTTATTATTTGTTAGGGTTAATTTAAAATCTTAATTACTATCGGCTGCTAAAGATATAATACACACTGGCTCCCCATATAAACTGGGGCCTTGATTGATCTGTAGCAGGCAAACGAACCGGCACTGTAAAGGTAGAGGTTACCTCCAGGGTAAGGTCTCCTTTAGTGTAGGCTACTGGTACATAGAAGTCATAATTAATAATGCCAAACCCAGGTGTTTTGGTTTCGGCTACTACCGGCGCAGGGGCAGGCGCAGGCTGGGTGTCTTTTTTCTGATTGCCTTTGCCTGGCTTTGCAATTCCACTGGGTGGTGGAGGATTGTTGATCAGCCTCTCAGTATATAAAGCTGAGAAATACTGGGTACCCGCAATAACACGTATGCGTGGTTCTACTGAAATATAATCATCGGTTGATAATATTTTTTTCTTTTCCCAATACCTGGAATTGGAAAGAGAAACAAAAGCATCATTGGTTTGCCCGGAAATTACACTGCTGTTTAAAGATGTATATACATAACTCCAGTCATAACTTACAGTAGAAGAAATCAGGTGGCTGGCTACAGAAGCCAGTAGTGCACTGTTTGATTTAAATACATACCTGGAGTAGCTGGTAGAACCATCCCAACGATCGCCCCATTTATAATTCCAGCCGGCAGTACCGCTAATACCATCAAACCTGGAGCCCGTATGATAGATGGCACTACTTGCCCAAAACCCTTTTTTAGAGGTATAAGATAAATCTAATGATATAAAGGGATAGCGGATATCGGAATTACGACCGAAGAAGGATGTATTGCTACCCCAGCTGCTACCTACCATGTAATACCTTTTCTTAGGGATCACCGAATCTTCTTCCTGTGCTGTTTCTTTTAAAATACCGTCGGGCATATATACTGCAGCATTGCTTTGACAGGGCCAGAGCAACAGGTAGCCAGCAAACAGTAAAACAAGATAACGGAGCATAAAAGGGTTGTATTAATAATTATGATTGGTTCTTAAACAGAACAGACATTATACCAGCGAATGAATGTGGTATAATGTCTGATGCTTTAAGTAGCAGCTACTAACCTGGCCTGCCAGGTCTAGCAGGCTTGCCTACATGTACGGGCCGGCCTCCCACATCGGGCCTTCCAGCCTTGGCTGGTTTGGCTGCAGTAGCCGGACGCTGACTGCGAGCACTACTAGCCTTGTTTGGGTTTTCGGGCTTGCTTTGGCTTTTTGAGGCAGCAACAGCCTTTACGGTGCCAGCATCAGCTCTCGGTGTTTCAGCAACCGGAGCCTCCGCTTTTTCCGGGGCTTTCTGTATCGTAGCAGGCTCTCCGGAAGCAGTACTCTTTTCTTGTACTTTAGAGTCCTTTACTTCCCTGGGAGCCCTTGCAGGCCTCATACTCTGAGCAAATGCTACATTTGCTGCCAGTATTATAATTGCTAAAAGGAAAAATCTTTTCATCAACTCTGAAATAAAATATACCAAATATAGCTTTACCAGATGAATTCAATATGAATGGGTGTGAATTTAACCATTCATATTATACATACAAGCCGCTTCTTATTTGTGTATTGAACAAATTATGTAATGTTTTAAAAATAATTGCATTTTAATTTGCTACTGATACGCTTTTTAAGAAAGCAAGATGCATTATACCAATAAATATCTAAGGTATTTTTAAGTTGAATGTTATTACTCTAGTTTATTGACCGTTTGCTTTGCCAGGGTGAGCCGGTTTGCCTTTAGCCGGTGCATGTGCCGACTTTGCGTTTTTACCTCTAGCCGTTCTCCCTGCTTTGCTCGAAGCCTTTTCTGCTTTTTTAGCAGAGGCTGCCTCACTTATTGCAGTGCCTTTTTCAACTTCTTTATTTTCTTTGGCTATTTCGCTTACGGTTTGCCCGTGGTTTGCCGGTTTAGCGTTTTCTGCAGTAGTGGCTTCTTCTGTAGTGCCTGCAGCTTTGATCTGTGCGGCTTCTTTTGCAGCTTCACCTCTTTCCTGTGGTGCGGCAGCATGAACGGCAGTTTTTACCTGCTGGCCATGGTTAGAAGGTGCTTCCTTTACTTTTTCCTCTTTTTGGGTCCGCTCGTTTTTTGCTTGTTTATTGTTTTGCTTTGCAGCTTCACTAACAGTTGCACCTTTGCTGGGGCCATTGGCTGTTTGGCTAGCTTCTCTTACAGTTTGGCCGTGGGTAGGAGCAGTTGGTTCCGTTTCGGTGCTTTGTGCTATGGCAACCTGTGTACCTAGTACCAGGGTGGCTAATAAGAAAATTCTTCTCATGGTTTTAAATAATGTTAATCAAAACTAGGTACACATAATGAAATGATAATGAAGTAGCTGGTTATCATTAAGAATTTATTTCTAATTACATGTAAGCAAAAGACTCACTTTTACATTCGTTTGAGTATCCCTGATAAAACGCCGGGAAAAAAACGTTTCAGGTATATGCCAGCAATTTCTTTGCCGCCTATGTAGGCTTCTTCCTTGCCTTGTTCAAGTGCCTTTACAATACCCCTTGCACAGGCTGTTGGACTCATTCCTTTTTCCTGGTTCTCGTCCATTCGGGCATGGGGGCTACCATTATGGGTTAAGGCATTTAGTGAAATAGCGGTGCGCACATAACCAGGGCAAATGAGGGTAACTTTTATATTGTCTTTCCAATGCTCTGCCCGTAACGAGTCAAAAAAACCATGCAATGCATGCTTGGAAGCAGCATAGGATGAGCGCAGAGGAGTACCCAGTTTGCCTACTACACTGCTGATCACCACCAGGTGCCCGCTTCGTTGTTTGAGGAAATAGGGTAGTAGTTGTTTGGTAAGGTATACCGGACCAAAGTAGTTAACTTCCATAATGCGCCGGTCTACTTCTGGTAGGGTATCTGCAACCCTGGAGCGTTGGCTGATACCCGCACTATGAATAAGGTAATCTATTGTGCCTGTACACTGGACAGCAGTGGCTACTGCATCTTCAAATAGACCGGGCTGGCTCATGTCTAAAGGAAGTATTGCAGACATGGCAGTAGGCAATGAGGCCTGTACCCGCTCCAGTTCTTCTGTGCGCCTGGCAGATAAGATTATAAAAGCGCCCTGTTCTGCCAAAAGCCTGGCCAATGCTTCACCAATTCCAGACGATGCTCCTGTTATCCAGATGGTTTTGTTTTTGAATTGAGACATACCTTTTCAGTAGATTCGTTTTGCCAAAGAAAAGGTAATTTGAGTTAAAAACAATTGATGAAACTGCTTGTTTTAAATGTCGTACTACAGTAATACTTTATTTAGTTCTATCTAAAACAAAAGCACCCGGCAGTTTTTATTTTCTATGCATCATACGTCTACTTTTCTTTTACTCCGGTATGGTATTGTAATATCCCTTATACTCGCCATTTCGCAGCTTACACAGGCCCAATCAGACCAGGTTTACAGAATTACCATAGAGCTCGACAGGCCTGCATCTGGTGTGCAGGTTCACAAGGCACCTTTAAAGTACAATAAACGGCTGGCCTACAGTTTTACCTTGGATGATGGCTTGGGCAGTCATTATACAGCTGCTTTCCCTTTGCTGAATGGTGGGTATATAGAAGAAAATAACACCACTTATCCGGGTTTGTTTTATACGGATGGTTGTGGCAATGATGTAAAGTTCAAGGCTGGCCTGGCCTGGTATACCATTAATAGCCGTGGTGTAGATCTGCACGATAATGTACCAGGGTTTGTAACCTGGAGCCAGTTACAGGAAATGCTAAATGCGGGCTGGGATGTGTTTAACCACAGTTACTCGCATGCTGCCAACCGGGATGATATTGATTTTAATGAAGAAATAAATCTGAATACAAGTGCCATAAGAGCAAGAACGGGCTTTACCACTACCCATTTTGTAATACCCTCTGGAGATTCTCGATATACAGAACCTGCTTTTGTAAATGGGATGCATGCTGTGTACAGCCAGGGAAGTGATTTTCCGAACGGATCTGGCTTGCGTGTAGACAGGCCCCTTGATCTATCTGCATACAAAATGTACAGGCGCTTTCTGGCAGACAACAGCCACGATAAAGCTACTATAAACAGGCATTTGGAAGAGGTGGTTGATAAAGTAGAGGCTGGAGGGTATTACTGGTTCAATGAATTTACACACCATGTTGGCTTTAATCAGACCGGGGGAAGCCTCAGTTTTGATACCTTTGAGTATTACATGCAATACATTGAAAATACCTATGGCAAAAAAGGAAATGATATGATCTGGATGGCACCGCTGCAAGAGGTATATGAATACCTGATGCTTAGAGAAACGTCTATGCTTAGCACCAACGCCAATGGTAATTTTCTGGAAATAAGTATAGATATACGCCAGGCAGATGCACAACGGTGGAAAGCACTTAGTGTATGGCTGGATACTGATGCGCGCATCCTTAACGTATCTGCTCCCGGACTTGCTAAGGTTACTTTTAACAGAGAAGCAGGCAATGGGCTTGTTAACCTGGAGTGGAGCGGTGTGGTTACCTCACAGCCTTCCAGGTTGCCTAATAAAGAGAAAGGAATGCAGGTATATCCTAATCCATCGGCAGGCAAAGCCATGTTGCAACTTAAGGGCTTAACGCCAGGCAAGGAGCTAACGCTACTAGTGCTTGATGTAAGGGGTAAGGAGGTATATGCAGCCAGTAAAAAGGTAAGTTCTGAAAATGATACCTTTGAAGTGGCACCTGTCGGTATCGCAAAAGGGATGTATATTATTAAAGCGATCAGTGATGATCATACTTACAGCAGCCCCTGGATAATTGAATAGGTATTTATAATAGAAGAGCATAATAGGTGATTATTTCAAAGCTACTTTAATTGCACGGCTCTGCGTTTCATAACCTCCTGTACCGGGAGGTTTTCTATTTTACTCTCCAGCCAGGAAAGTATGTCCAGGTACAGAAAGGGTCTTCTTTCATAAGGGTTGGCGGCAATAGCCAACAGCTTTTCCCTTAAATCAATAAAGCCCGCTTTAATATCTGCAGGTGCAATAGCCCCCAGGCTGCGCAGAAACTTTAAGATGGTTACCTGCATTTGCTGCTGATCGTTCATCTTACCCAGAAAGTGGTATACAGATTTAATCTGGTACTCCAGCAGTTCGTCTTTTCCGGCCTCATAGTGGGCAATCAGGTTCAGGATGCGGGCAAAACATTGCAGGTCTTCGCGCAGGCTTACGTCTTTATGCTGTATAATTTTATTTAAATACTGTATGGCCTTTGAGTAGTCGCCACTGCCAAAATACAAGCTTGCAATTTTGTAGTAAAGCACCAGCTTATGGTGCGCATCCAGCTGGGCATCAAAATGTTTTAAGCGGCTAAGTATAGTAGGTACAGTGCGGATTCCTTCATCAAAAGTGCCTTCTATAAAATGGAGATTGAGGGTATTGGTAGAAATGTACAGGAAAAGAAGCATATCGATATTATAGTTGCGTTTGCGCTCCTTGTCTTTTTCAAAATCTTCCAGTTTTTGCAGTACACGCTTAAACTTGCTGTGGTAAAGCAGGTTAAACAGCGCGCCAAGCAGGTTGTTTATCCCTTTTAGGTATAAGGTTGTTCTGCGGTTAAGCATGGTAGGATTATCCTCAAACAGGCTTACCCATTTTTGCGCGTAACGGTAACAAGCCTTAAAATCCTGCACCAGAAAATAATACCACACATGCGATTGGTAGTAGTAGAGCTTTTCAAAAAAGCCCCCCTCGTTGATATTGGTTTGGGGAAGGTGCTTTTTGAAATAGGCAGTAATGTACTCATGATCTTCCTTGTTGCGGGCATGGCCTACCTTTAAATAAAGCCCATACATGCGCAGGGCAAGGTTAGATAGCACGTGCTGCTGCGATATATGGCCAACCACATCCATGGCATCTGCAGAAAGGTCTTCAGCCCGGTCGCCTATACTCCGGGTAATGTGCTGCAACTCAACAAACTTTTCAAACTCAATGGCCGATAAGGCAATGTGTATAAAGCCTGCTTCTTTGGCTGTAGTCTTAATTCTCTCAAGCAGTTTAAGGCTCTGCTGGTAAAAGCCTTTGTTATACAAAACCCTTACGTGGCCTAGTTGCTCCTGCAGTTGTATGTCAATATTCTGGCTGGCATGGTAGAGCCTGAGGCTGGACAACAGCTGCTTGTACAGGTTGGCTTTGAGGTTGGCCAGTTGTGCTTTTTTAATGGAGGGTACATCCTTTAATATCTGCTCATCATCATATTCCTGCAGGTGGTCTATTGCATCAAAAAGCTGCAGAAACTTTAGGCTATCCGAAGAGCCATGCCGGTTGGTAAACAAACGGAAATGGCGCTTTTCGGAGGGTGTAAGCGATTTAATTAATTGAAAAACCGGATCAATCATACTGTTAGACTTTGTATTGTGTACCCCTTAAAATGGCTGAAATTTAGCTGATTAAGCAGATTTACGCCGGTTTAGAAATAGTAGAACCACCAGAAAATTGTTTTTGGAGCAATAACATTACATGCAGCTTTGCAAAGATAACAGAAGAGAAAGCTGCATAAAAGATCAAATAAACAATGGCTGTAGAGAAAATACAAATATTTGATACTACCCTGCGCGATGGCGAGCAGGTGCCCGGTTGTAAACTTAACATGGACGAAAAGCTGGTTATTGCCAGGCAGCTCGAACGCCTGGGAGTAGATGTGATAGAAGCTGGCTTCCCGGTTTCCAGCCCCGGTGATTTTATGGCGGTGCAGGCCATTGCTGCGCAAACCAAAGAGTCCATAGTGTGTGGCCTGAGCCGGGCGGTGGAACAGGATATTCTAATAGCGGCAGAGGCGCTCAAAAAAGCCCGCTACCCCAGGATCCATACCGGCATCGGTACTTCTGATTTGCACCTGAACTACAAACTTCGCCTTACACAAGAGCAAGTAATAGAGCGGGCCGTATGGGCTGTAAAACTGGCTAAAAAGTGGGTAGATGATGTGGAGTTTTACGCTGAAGATGCCGGCCGTACCGATAATTCGTACCTGGCCAGGGTGTGCGAGGCAGCCATTAAAGCAGGGGCAACGGTGCTAAACATTCCAGATACAACAGGCTATTGCCTGCCCGAAGAGTACGGAGCCAAAATCAAATACCTCTACGAAAATGTAAAGGGAATCGAAAAGGCCATACTTTCTACCCATTGCCATAACGACCTGGGCATGGCTACGGCCAACTCCATTGCAGGCGTTATAAATGGTGCCCGTCAAATTGAATGTACCATTAATGGAGTAGGCGAGCGGGCTGGCAATTCGGCTTTGGAAGAAGTGGTAATGATCCTGCGCCAGCACCCGAGGCTGCAACTGGGTACCAATATCAATACGCAATTACTTACCGAAACCTCCTGCATGGTATCTGACATGATGCGTATGCCGGTACAGCCCAACAAAGCCATAGTAGGGGCCAATGCCTTTTCGCATTCCAGTGGCATACACCAGGATGGAGTTATAAAACACCGCGCAACCTATGAAATTATTGATCCGCGGGAGGTTGGCGTAGCCGATTCGTCTATTGTGCTTACCGCACGCTCGGGCAGGGCTGCACTTGCTTATCGCCTGCAAAAGATCGGGTATGATTTTACAAAACAAACCCTCGATAAGGCCTATGCCTCCTTTCTGCAGGTGGCCGACCGAAAAAAAGAAGTGGTAGACAGTGACCTGCACCAATTAGTAGAACAAGAGAATTTAATAGCTATAAACTAATATGCCGAAGTCCTTATTCGATAAAATATGGGATGCCCACGTGGTACGATCTTTACCCGGGGGAATGGATGTTTTTTACATCGATAAACACCTGATCCATGAGGTAACCAGTCCGCAGGCTTTTGATGAGCTGGAGGCCAGGGCTTTGCCTTTATACCGCAGAGAGCAGATTGTGGCTACTGCAGACCATAATGTACCCACCCGTAACCAGCACCTGCCCATTGAGGAGCCGCTATCGCGCTCGCAGGTAGATAAGCTTAGCGAAAACTGCCGGAAACACGGTATAGAACTGTTTGGCCTTGGGCACCAGCACCAGGGTATTGTTCACGTAATTGGCCCTGAGCTGGGCATTACCCAACCCGGTATGACGATTGTGTGTGGCGATAGCCATACTTCCACCCACGGTGCTTTTGGTGCGCTTGCCTTTGGTATTGGTACCAGCCAGGTAACACAGGTTATGGCCTCGCAATGCCTGCTGCTGAGCCGCCCGAAGCGTATGCGCATTAAGGTAGAAGGTGCTTTAAACAAAGGGGTAACAGCTAAGGATATAATTCTTTATATCATATCCAAACTGGGTACCGGCGGGGCTACGGGCTATTTTGTAGAGTATGCAGGCAGCGCCATTCGCTCGCTTAGTATGGAAGGCCGCATGACCGTGTGCAACATGAGTATTGAAATGGGGGCCCGTGGTGGTATGATTGCCCCCGATGAAACCACTTTTAACTATGTAAAAGGCAGGCTGCATGCACCCAAAGGTGAGCAATGGGATAAAGCATTGGAATACTGGAAAACCCTGTATTCTGAAGAAGGTGCTCCTTTTGAAAGCGAGTTTAAGTTTGATGCTGCAGACATTACACCCATGATCACCTATGGTACCAACCCGGGTATGGGCATTGCGCTTACAGCTGCTATACCGGCAGAGGTAAGTGGCGCAGAAGCTGCCAGCTTTGGTAAATCACTAAAATACATGGGCTTCCAGGCGGGAGAAACCCTGCTGGGTAAAGAAATAAACTATGTATTTATTGGAAGCTGTACCAACTCGCGGATAGAAGACCTGCGCACCGTAGCCCACTATGTAAAAGGAAAACAAAAGGCAGGACATGTAGAAGCTATTATAGTGCCCGGGTCAAAACAAGTAGAAAAGCAGGCCCGCGAAGAAGGACTTGACCTGATCCTGGCAGAAGCCGGCTTTGAGCTGCGCGAACCTGGTTGCAGTGCCTGCCTGGCTATGAATGAAGATAAGATTCCGGCTGGTGCATATTGCGTGTCTACCTCTAACCGCAATTTTGAAGGGCGGCAGGGCCCGGGTGCCAGAACCTTACTGGCCAGCCCGCTGGTAGCGGCTATTACTGCCGTAGAAGGAAAAATTGTAGACATAACCCAGTACCTGAACTAATGGAAAAGTTTAAATTATTGGTATCGGCTGCTGTGCCTATGCCCATCGAAAATATAGATACCGACCAGATTATACCGGCACGCTTTTTAAAAGCAACCTCCCGCGAGGGCTTTGGCGAAAACCTGTTTCGCGACTGGCGTTACGATAGTGCCGGCAAACCAGTGCCTGATTTTATACTTAACAACACTTTATACAAAGGCTCCATACTGGTAGCAGGCAAAAATTTTGGCTGTGGCTCCAGCCGCGAGCATGCTGCCTGGGCCTTGTACGATGCCGGTTTCAAGGTGGTAATATCCAGCTACTTTGCCGATATTTTTAGGGGCAACGCGCTTAACAATGGTTTGCTGCCCTTGCAGGTAAGCGATGAGGTGTTGCACCGTATTTTTAGCCAGATCGAAACAGACTACCAATCGAAGTTTGTGGTAGATCTTGCTGAACAGAAGTTGCGTGTACCGGCCTGGGGCGAGAGCATCCCTTTTGAGATTGATGCCTATAAAAAAGAGTGTATGCTGAATGGCTACGATGATATTGATTTTTTAGTAAGCCAGAAAGAGGCTATAGAAACCTACGAAAGCAACAGAACATGGGTGTATTAAAGAAACAGATTGCCGTTTTGCCAGGAGATGGCATTGGGCCGGAAGTATGTGCAGAAGCCTTAAAAGTATTAAATGCAGTGGCTGAAAGGTTTGGTCACCAGTTTAAATACAAAGAGTACCTGATGGGTGCCTGCGCCATAGAATCTGTAGGCGATCCTTTACCGGAAAGTACCCTTACCGCCTGCCTGGAAGCAGATGCTATTTTGCTTGGAGCCATTGGCGATCCGAAATATGACAATGACCCGTCTGCAAAAGTTCGCCCGGAGCAAGGCCTGCTTAAGCTTAGAAAATCGCTGGGCCTGTACGCCAACATCAGGCCGGTTACAGCCTATGAGGCCCTGCTGGAGCACTCTCCGCTTAAAAACGACCGCATTGCCGGTGCAGATATGCTGATTTTCAGGGAACTGACGGGCGGTATTTACTTTGGTGAAAAAAAGCGTACCAGCCAGTCTGCTTACGACCATTGTACTTATGATAGGGAAGAAATTGAACGCATTAGCCACAAGGCTTTCAAGGCTGCCTCTGCAAGGCCCCGCCGCAAACTTACTATGGTAGATAAGGCCAATGTTATGGAAACCTCACGCTTGTGGCGCGAAGTAGTACAGGCCATTGCGCCCCAGTACCCCGAGGTAAGTGTAGACTACCTATTTGTAGACAATGCCGCTATGCAAATGATAGTAAACCCCAGGCAGTTTGATGTGATCCTTACCGAGAATATGTTTGGGGATATTCTTTCTGATGAAGCCTCTGTTATTGCAGGATCGCTGGGCTTGCTGCCTTCTGCCTCGGTAGGCGACTATTCTGCACTTTTTGAGCCAATCCATGGCTCGTATCCGCAGGCCAAAGGAAAGAACATTGCCAACCCCATTGCCACTATCCTTTCAGTAGCCATGATGCTGGAGCATTTTGCCTTGCAGCAGGAAGCAGACCTTATTAAGGAGGCCGTGCAATATGCTTTGGATAAAAGGGTGCTCACTATGGAGTTGAACAGCGATACGCCTTACACCACCGAGCAGGTAGGTAACTTTATTGCATACTACGTGCTGGAGGGTAAAGGGGCCTCTTTTGATAAGCAAAATATAGAGCTTGGATTGAGTACTATTATATAAAACTTTTATTTATAGCTTAACTATTTTGCATATGTTTTACAAAGCAGTATATTTGTCTGATAAAATCGAAAATATCAAAATCCTTCATGGTGCTACATAATAATACTTTTAACAATACTCTGATTGCTTTCGCTGGTTCTCCCGCCATCGCTCAGCTGATTATTGTTATTGCTATTATTATTACCTGCACAGCCGGAGGATAGGAAATTGTATATCTAAAACATTGCAAGCGCCTTCCTCTCCGGGGAAGGCGCTTTTTTTTTAACCTCAACTCAACACAGTATCTAAAACCTATTCCATATGTATTACAACGAAAACACAGTTCTCTATTTTGATGGTGAATATGCAAAAGCCAACAAGGCCACTATCGATCTGTATAGCCAGACCATGCATTATGGCTATGGTGTATTTGAAGGAATACGCGCTTACGATACCCATTCGGGTGTGCATATTTTTAAAGCACATGAGCATTACGAGCGCCTGAAGCGTTCCTGCGAGGCTGTGCACATACCCTTTACTTATGAAGTACAGGAGCTGGTGGATATTACCTACCAGGTACTGCAGCGCAACCATCTTACTAATGCATATATCCGCCCCCTGGTGTTCTGCAGCCCTAACATGAGCCTCACCAGGCCCAACAAAGTACATCTTATGATCTGTGTATGGGAGTGGGGCGCTTACCTGGGCGATAAAAAACTCAGGCTCATGGTATCATCCTACTGCAGGCCCCATCCTAAATCCATCCATGTAGAAGCCAAAGTTGCAGGGCACTATGTAAACTCCATACTGGCCACTACCGAAGCCAAAGACAAGGGTTATGACGAAGGCCTGCTGCTTGATTTTGAAGGGTACCTGGCCGAGGGGCCCGGCGCCAACCTGTTTTTTGAAAAAGGAGGAAAAATGTACACCCCACAAAAGGGTAACCTGCTGCCGGGCATTACCAGGGCTACGGTTATAGAAATTTGCGGGGAGCTGGGTATTGAAGTAGTGGAAGGCTTGTTCCGCCCGGAAGAGCTGTACGGAGCAGATGCTGCTTTCTATTGTGGCACCGCTGCAGAAATTATAGGCCTGGAGTCGGTAGATGATAAGCCTTTTGTAAAAGACTGGGAACACTCGTTTGGTAAGCAGGTACAGGAAGCCTACCAGCGCAAAGTGCTTCGCCAGGAGTATAAACCTTTAAGGGCTACAGCATAATGGAGTTAAATAAATATAGCAAAACCTTTACCCAGGATTCTACCTTGCCCGCTGCCCAGGCCATGCTGTATGGCATAGGGCTAAGCGATGAAGACATGCATAAAGCACAAGTGGGTATTTGCAGCATGGGCTATGATGGCAATACCTGCAACATGCACCTGAATGGACTGGCGGCAGAGATCAAGAAAAGCACCTGGGAAAACGGATTAGTAGGGCTCATTTTCAATACCATCGGGGTAAGTGATGGCATGACCAACGGAACAGAAGGCATGCGCTACTCGCTGGTATCGCGGGAGGTAATTGCAGATTCTATTGAAACCATTTGTGCCGCCCAGTATTACGATGCCCTGGTAGCAGTGCCTGGTTGCGATAAAAACATGCCCGGTGCCTTAATGGCCATGGCCCGCCTTAATCGTCCTTCTATTATGGTGTATGGTGGCACTATACATGGGGGCAGTTATAAAGGCAAGGCTCTAAATATTGTCTCTTCTTTTGAGGCACTGGGCGAGAAAATGGCCGGAAAGCTGAGTGATGAAGATTACAAGTGCATTATCAAAAACTCCTGCCCGGGTGCAGGGGCCTGTGGGGGTATGTATACTGCCAATACCATGGCCTCAGCCATAGAAGCACTGGGTATGTCGCTGCCTTACAGTTCATCTAACCCTGCCATTAGCGAAGAAAAACGAAATGAGTGCCGCGATGCCGCCAAAGCCATAAAAAAGCTGCTGGAACTGGACCTGAAACCCCTGGATATAATGACCCGGGAAGCGTTTGAGAATGCCATGGTAGTAGTAATGGCCCTGGGTGGTTCTACCAATGCCGTGTTGCACCTGGTAGCCATGGCCCGCACCGCAGGTATTAAACTAAGCCTTGAAGATTTCCAGGAAATAAGCAACCGTGTACCCATGCTGGCCGATCTGAAGCCCAGCGGCAAGTACCTGATGGAAGATTTGCACCACATGGGAGGCCTGCCACTGTTGCTAAAATACCTGCTTTCGCAAGGCCTTCTGCATGGCCATTGCATGACGGTTACCGGCAAAACCCTGGCAGAAAATGTAGCCCATGTGCCCCATATTGATTTTGCAAGTCAGGACCTGCTGAAGCCTTTTGATAAAGCTGCCGAAATGCGTGGCCACATCAAAATATTAAAAGGCAACCTGGCAGAAGGTGGGGCAGTGGCCAAAATAACAGGTAAAGAAGGGTTGAAATTTGAAGGCCCTGCCCGCGTGTTTGATGGTGAAACAGAACTGATCAATAGCATTTACTCGGGACGGATCCGCAAAGGCGATGTAATTGTGATCCGTTACGTAGGGCCTAAAGGAGGGCCGGGCATGCCCGAAATGCTTAAACCTACCTCGGCTATTATGGGGGCAGGATTAGGCAAAGATGTAGCCCTGATTACCGATGGACGCTTTTCGGGAGGTACCCACGGGTTTGTGGTAGGCCACATCACCCCCGAAGCCTATGACGGAGGCACCATAGCCCTCGTGCAGGATGGAGACCTGATTTCTATTGATGCGGTGCATAATATAATAGAAGTAAGGCTAAGCAGCGAAGAGTTGCAGGAAAGAAGAAAGACATGGCAACAGCCCGCCCTTAAAGTTAAAAACGGAATCCTTTACAAATATGCTAAAACCGTTAAGTCAGCCACAGACGGATGTGTTACCGATGAGTAAAACGCTTTCGGGGGCAGAAGCCGTAATAAGCGCCTTGCTTGCAGAAGGTGTAGAAACCATATTCGGATACCCGGGAGGGGCGATAATGCCCATTTATGATGCTCTGTACGATTACCACGACCGGGTAAACCATATACTGGTGCGCCACGAGCAGGGTGCAGTACATGCAGCCCAGGGCTATGCCCGCACCTCTGGCAAACCCGGAATTGTGTTTGCCACCTCGGGCCCGGGAGCTACCAACCTGGTTACCGGCCTGGCCGATGCCCAGATTGATTCTACCCCGCTGGTGTGCATTACAGGCCAGGTAGCAGCCCATTTACTGGGTACAGATGCCTTTCAGGAAACCGATGTAATAGGCATAACCATGCCGGTTACCAAATGGAATATACAGGTAACCAAAGCAGCCGATATTCCTGCTGCTATTGCAAAGGCTTTTTACATAGCCAGTTCTGGCAGGCCCGGACCGGTACTGGTAGATATTACCAAAAATGCACAGTTCGAAACCCTGGACTATCACTACCAGAAGTGCGAGTACATACGCAGTTACCACCCCCAACCGGTACTGAACAAAAGTGCAATTGAAGCAGCAGCCAGGCTAATTAACAGCGCCCAAAAGCCCTACATACTCTGCGGGCAGGGTGTGTTGCTTTCAGGAGCGGTAGAGGAACTTATTGCTCTTGCCGAAAAAGGAGGTATACCGGTTGCCTCTACTTTGCTGGGCTTATCGGCTTTCCCGGTAGACCATCCGCTGTATGTAGGCTACCTGGGTATGCATGGCAATTATGGCTGCAACCTAAATACCAACGAGTGCGATGTGCTTATTGCCGTAGGCATGCGCTTTGATGACCGCGTAACCGGTGACATTAGTAAGTACGCCCGGCAGGCAAAAGTAGTACACATTGAAATTGATGCTGCAGAAATCAATAAGATTATCCAAGCCGATGTAGTGGTGCATGCCGATGCCCGGGAAGCCTTGCAGGCCTTGTTGCCTCAGCTAGTTGCCCGGAAAAATGAAGCCTGGCTCCAGACTTTTCGGGATTATGATGCTGAAGAATGGAGCACAGTAAAAAAGCATGAAACACATCCAATGGAGGGAGGTATACGCATGGCAGAAGCCATTAAGCTGCTGTCTAATAAAACAGGAGGCGAGGCGGTGCTGGTAACAGATGTAGGGCAGCACCAGATGGTAGCAGCGCGCTATTACGAGTTTAGTAAACCGTATTCCCTTATTACCTCTGGCGGGCTGGGTACCATGGGTTTTGCCTTGCCTGCAGCCATGGGCGCTAAACTGGGCCGCCCCGATCGTGAGGTTATCGCCATTATAGGGGATGGTGGTTTCCAGATGACCCTTCAGGAACTGGCCACCATCCATCAGTCGGATATTCCGGTAAAGATCGTGATCCTGAATAACAATTTCCTGGGCATGGTACGGCAGTGGCAGCAATTGTTTTTTGAAAAACGCTACTCTTTTACCGAAATGGTAAACCCCAATTTTACGGCCATTGCAGAAGGGTTTTATATAAAATCATGTAAGGTAGATAGCCGCGAAGCGCTCGATGCAGCCCTTGAAGAAATGCTGAAGTACCCCAAGGCCTATCTGCTCGAAATCGTGGTGGAGAAAGAAGAAAACGTGTTCCCCATGGTGCAGGCCGGGGCAGGCGTAGGAGAAATTAGACTCGCGTAACCATGGAGCAATATACCATAACCGTTTATACAGAAGACAGGATAGGTATTACCAACCGGATTACCATTATCCTAACCCGCAGGCAGATCAATATCGATAGCCTGATGGGGGCCGAAACCGAAGTGCCCGGAGTATACAAAATTACCATGACTACCCACTCTACCAGGCCCCAGCTTGAGAAGGTAGTGGCGCAAATTGAAAAACTGGTAGAAGTACACAAGGCCTTTGTACACGAGGCCGAAGAAGTGGTGTACCAGGAACTGGCGCTTTACAAAATATCCATAGCATCTCTTGAAGAAGGTAATATCGAAAGGCTGATCAGGGAGGTAAATGCGCGCATACTCAGCATAACACCCCGCTATTTTGTAATCGAAAAAACCGGGCATGAGGCTGAGTTGCTAAACCTGCTGGAGCTGTTGCAGCCCTATGGAGTAATGGAATTTGCCCGCAGTGGCCGGGTATCCATTGTAAAATGGTCAAGGCGTTTCCATGAGCATTTAAAGGATCTGTCGCAGGTAAAAGAAGACAACCTGCAGGCAGGCTATATACTATAATCAAAATTTTAAATCAATACTAACAAACACATGGCAAAGATCAATTTTGGCGGAGTGCAGGAAGATGTAGTTACCCGCAAGGAGTTTCCGATGGAAAAAGCAAGGGCAGTATTAAGCAACGAAACCATTGCTATTATAGGCTATGGCGTGCAAGGCCCTGGGCAAGCGCTTAACCTGAAAGATAATGGCTTTAACGTAATTGTGGGCCAGCGCAAAGGCTCACCCACCTGGGATAAAGCCGTAGCTGATGGCTGGGAGCCAGGCATAAGCCTGTTTGAAATTGAAGAGGCTGCGCAACGCGGAAGCATAGTGCAATTCCTGCTATCAGATGCTGGCCAGATTGCCCTATGGCCAAGCGTGTCTAAACATCTTACACCCGGCAAGGCTTTGTATTTTTCGCATGGCTTTGGCATTACCTTTAACGAGCAAACCGGCATTACCCCACCCGAAGGTGTAGATGTGATCCTGGTGGCACCCAAAGGTTCTGGTACCTCTTTAAGACGCTTGTTCCTGGCGGGCAAAGGCTTAAACAGCAGCTTTGCCATTTACCAGGATGCTACCGGCCGTGCCCGGGAGCGGGTTATTGCCCTGGGTATTGGTGTTGGCTCCGGGTACCTGTTTGAAACTGATTTTAAAAAAGAAGTTTACTCCGACCTTACCGGGGAGCGCGGTTCGCTGATGGGGGCAATAGCTGGCTTGTTCGAGGCCCAGTACGAGGTTCTAAGAGCAAGAGGCCACTCACCATCAGAAGCTTTTAACGAAACCGTAGAAGAACTAACCCAGAGCTTAATGCCGTTGGTAGCCGAAAACGGTATGGATTGGATGTATGCCAATTGCTCCACTACTGCACAACGTGGTGCCCTCGACTGGAAAGGCAAGTTTAAAGATGCCATTAAGCCAGTAATGGAAGACCTCTATGAGAACGTAGCAACTGGTAAAGAATCGGCACGGGTAATTGAAACCTGCAGCAAGCCCGACTATCGCGAAAAACTAAATGCCGAATTAAAAGAGCTAAGGGAAAGTGAACTTTGGCAGGCCGGTGCGGCTGTGCGCCAGCTGCGTCCCGATGCAGAAACTCCCGTGCCGGTAAGCCTGGTACAGTAAACGTAAACCAATATTAGTAATGAACACTCCCGACCTGACTACCCAAGCTATAAATATTGCTGCTGCAGCCGAAAGGCTGAAAGGTATTGTAAAGCATACCCCGCTTATGTACAACCACAACCTGTCCAGGCAGTTCAATTGCAATGTGTACCTGAAAAGGGAAGATATGCAGGTAGTCAGGTCGTATAAACTGCGGGGTGCCTATAACCTGATGAGCAGCCTGCCTCCTGATAAAATTAAGAGGGGGGTAGTATGCGCCAGTGCCGGTAACCATGCGCAGGGCGTAGCTTATAGCTGCAAGGCCCTGAATGTACAGGGCGTAATTTTTATGCCCGTTATTACGCCACGGCAAAAAATAAAGCAGGTAGAGATGTGGGGTGGCTCTTTTATTAAAATTGTGCTTACCGGCGATACTTTTGATGAGTGTGCAGCAGAAGCCAAGACCTATGCAACCACCCATGGGTTAGAGTTTATACCACCTTTCGATCACGTAAAGATTATAGAAGGACAGGGTACTGTAGCCTTAGAAATTCTAAAAGACCTGGATGCTATAGATTACTTGCTTGTGCCCATAGGTGGGGGAGGTTTGGCGGCAGGTTGTGGTGTACATGTTAAAACCCTGAGCCCGAACACAAAGCTTATTGGGGTAGAGCCTGAGGGGGCACCCACTATGCATGAAGCCCTGGCAGCCGGTGGCCCCGTTGAGCTTAAGCAACTGGACCGTTTTGTAGATGGTGCTGCCGTAAAACGTGCAGGTAGTATTACCTTTCAGCTTTGCAAGGAAAGTTTGGATAATACCCTATTGGTACCCGAAGGGAAAGTCTGTTCTACCATACTCAAACTCTATAATGAGGAGGGCATAGTAGTAGAACCAGCCGGGGCGCTCACCATTGCAGCGCTTGAGCAACTTCAGGATGAGATAATAGGGAAAACGGTGGTTTGTGTAGTAAGCGGCAGCAATAACGACATAGACCGCATGCAGGAAATAAAAGAGCGCTCCCTGCTTTACGAAGGCCTCAAGCATTACTTTATCATTGGCTTTGCCCAGCGCCCGGGTGCCCTTAAAGAATTTGTAAATAACATACTGGGCCCTGGCGATGATATAACCCGCTTTGAGTATGTACAGAAACATAACAAAGAAACCGGTCCGGCCCTGGTGGGCATAGAGCTGAACAGCCGGCATGATTACGATGCCCTGATCCAGCGCCTGCAAAACTCACAAATCCATTACCAGGAGATTAACAAAAACGATAGCCTGTTCGGGTATTTGATTTAGGTAAAAAAGGGTAGGCTATAAATGGCCTACCCTTTTTACTTTTTTCTTGTAAAGATCACTAGGAACTCTGCTACAGCTTAAATACTATTTTACTAATTCATTGCCTGTTTTAAGGCTTTCAATAGGTAAGGCAAATAGCTTCCGTAGCCTGGCTGTATCCATAGAGAGTGTTATCTCGCAGTTTCCTGGTCTTTTACTACCTGGTACCTGATCCACAGAAAATCATCATAAATGCGGTCTACAGACTTGATCTTAAACTGCGTGGCTTTGCGGCTTCCGTAGCCTTTCTCTGCTTCAAACACTGTAGGCGAACCGATTGTGCCATCGGCTACCGGGGCAAGAACAAGACTAAATTCGTCTATCAAACCGGCTTTAAGAAAAGATCCGTTTACATGGCCACCGCCATCAATGCGGACCGTCCTCATGCCAAACAGGCTGTAAAGTTTTCTCAGCACCAGGTCAAGGTCAAGTTCTTCTTTACCGCCAAAAATGTAAGATACATTCCTGCTTCTAAGGTGCGCCAAATAGCCAGAAGATACTTGTTCAGTCAGTACTTCAATCACATGTTCGGTAGAAACCATGTTGGTATCCCAAAAGCATTTGCCAGATGGATCAATTACCACCGCATAGGTTTTTGCTTCCTGCTCAGCCACAAAGTCTTCTTTAGGAATAGTGCTATTGCCTGCCTCAATGGAGTAGGTTTTTTTACTTGAAAACTCCTGCATGGTTACCCGGCCTACTAACCAGGCATCAGCTTCAATTTTCTCAGCGGTCTCTTCAAAATACTTATGATGATCTTTAAATCCCCAGATATCTTGTTTGATCCGGCCATCTACTGATCCCAGCATGTGGCAAATAACATAAGGCTTATTTGTATTTAACATCTACTTTTTCTTTTTTAAAATTTATAAACAGGCTGTAAATCCTTTTAAAGATTTATAACCCAATTCGGTACCAGTTTTTTATAATGACAAGTTGCAGTAACTTTAGTATTCTAGTATTCAGATACTTGTCTCTGGGTTGTCTTTGCTGAAAATCCTTTTTCTGTGGTTAAGCCCCCAGCCCTTCAGTGCATCTATGATAGGCGTAAGTGTATCTGCATAAGGTTCTGGCTTGTATAATATCTTTACCGGGTAATCTTCTATCACAAGCCTCTTGATTAACTGGTGCTGCTCTAAATCCTTGAGTTCTTTGGCCAGCACTTTTGGAGAAATACCAGGAATACTCCCCTGAATATCTGTGAACCGTTCGTTTCCGGCCATAACTGAAATAATGATAGGCAGTTTCCATTTACCGTTAATCACTTCAATTGCATCTCGCACCGGTTTCACGGTGTCAAGACAAGAGAGGTATCCCATTTTATTAGCCATAACTCTTTATTATAAGGTATTATGCTTTCCTTTAGGAAAGTACTATACAAAGGTAAGCAGATATCCCTTAATTTTGCAAAACTTAATTTATCTGTTTCGCATCACCTTTTAATTAGGTGGCACTAAAAGAAGCAGTAAATCATAACTCTATACATTTGAAATTAATGGATCAACAATATATAGCCTATTCTATTCTGGAACTTGCCATTGTTTCGCAAGGTGATACTATAAAACAAACCCTGCATAATTCTTTAGCATTGGCAAAAGAGGCCGAAGCCTGTAATTATAAACGCATTTGGTTTGCCGAGCATCATAATTCCGATAATATTGGCAGCAGTGCTACCTCGTTACTTATAGGTTATGTTGCAGAGAATACCCATACCATCCGGGTTGGTTCGGGTGGCATCATGCTTCCTAATCACTCTCCCTTGATTATAGCAGAGCAATTTGGTACGCTGGCTCATTTGTATCCCAATCGTATTGATTTAGGCCTTGGAAGAGCTCCGGGCACAGATCAGCAAACGGCACTAGCCATACGGTCGGATTTTATGAAAGCTGCTCATTCTTTTCCTGATGAAGTGGCTAAAATTCAACAGTACTTTTCACTGGATAACAGAAGGGCAAGCGTAAGAGCAGCCATCGCTGAAGGCACAGATGTGCCGGTGTATATTTTAGGATCCAGTACAGACAGCGCGCATTTAGCGGCCCAAAAAGGATTGCCTTATGCTTTTGCCAGCCATTTTGCTTCAACACATCTTTATAACGCTTTAAGCATTTACAAGCAGGAGTTCCAGCCTTCTGAGTTTTTAGATCAGCCTTATAATATGGCTGGGGTAAATGTATATATCGCAGATACAGACGAAGAAGCAGAGATGAACTTTACCAGCTTAATAAGGATGTTTGTGGGGGTGTTAACAGGAGCCAGAGAGCCCTTGCAGCCACCCGTAGAAATGAGTGATGAAATGAAAGAGTTGTTTCAGCACCCTTCTGTATATCAAATGATAAAGTTCTCTTTTGTAGGAAGTAAACAAACCGTTAAAAAACAAATTAAGGCATTTTTAGACGAAACAGGCGTGAATGAATTGATTGCCGTATCTGCCATGTATGATATACAAGACCGCTTAAAGTCTGCCCGCTTATTTGCTGAAATAATGAGGGAAATAAATGCAGGCCGATAAAAGGAAACAGAGTGTAATTACAGATCCATTACTACTACCTAAACAAGAACGATAGCTTTTTTAGGTATACCATGGTGGCAGCACTACCAGGCAGCATGAAAGCTGTAGAATTTGTGTGTGCCGAAATAAAGAAACATCTTAAAAGCAAAACTGTTGCTGCAGTTGCTTAATTACTAAACTATGTAAAGCTATGAAAACGCAACAAATAGGAAGTAATAAGGATACGTCAACTACCCGTGTTGATGCTGTTGTAGTGGGAGCAGGGCTTGCAGGCTTATATGTTATACCGCCTCAGAAATAAAGGCATGCGAGTAAAAGTTATTGAGGCCGGCAGTGATGTAGGAGGTACCTGGTATTGGAACCGTTATCCTGGTGCCCGTTGTGATGTACAAAGCGTTGAGTACTCATATTCGTTTTCTAAAGAGCTGCAGCAGGAGTGGAACTGGAGCGAGAAGTATGCTACTCAACCCGAAATCCTGAAGTACATACAACATGTAGCGGATCGTTTTGATCTCCGCAAAAACATACTGTTCAATACTAAAGTTAACGCTGTGGTGTATAAAGAGGAGGGAGGCCGCTGGCATATAACTACCGATACCGGCGAGCAGTACTCAGCACAATACTGTATTATGGCTACAGGCTGTCTTTCATCATGGACTGTGCCAAACATACCTGGTCTAAATGACTTTAAGGGTGAGTTTTACCATACAGGTAACTGGCCACATGAGGGTGTGAATTTTGAAGGTAAAACGGTAGGCGTGATTGGTACCGGTTCCTCAGGTATACAGTCTATCCTGGTTATTGCCAATTTGATGCCATGACGGGAGCGCTTTCTAAAATTGATATCAGAGGGAGAGAGGGCCTGGCACTGAAAGAAAAGTGGTCGGTAGGACCAAGAATGTACCTGGGGCTAATGGCACATGGTTTCCCTAACCTGTTTACCATTACAGGCCCTGGCAGCCCTTCGGTGCTCAGTAATATGATGACCTCTATAGAGCAGCATGTAGACTGGATTACCGACCTGATCTCGTATATGCAGGGCAATGCCCATAAGGTAATTGAGCCTGAACTGGAAGCTGAAGATGCCTGGGTAAACCATGTTAATGAGGTAGCCAACTACACCTTGTATCCGAAAGCAAACTCCTGGTACCTGGGTGCTAATGTGCCGGGTAAAACCAGGGTGTTTATGCCTTATGTAGGGGGTGTAGGTGCTTACCGCTTAAAATGCGATGAGATTGCTGCAAACGGTTATACAGGGTTTGCTTTCCATGCAGCCAATGTAGAAAAAGTGCTGGTAACTGCGTAGCGTCCGAGTCTATAATTTTAAAAGCATGAACATTTGCCTGTATCAGGCAAGGTTCATGCTTTTATTTTAAAAAGCTATTTGCCAGATCATTATTTTTTTATCGAAATCTATATTCATCATTTCAGAAAAACAACCTTCATCAGCTCCCAAATCATGCTTTATAAGCTTACTTAAATCTGAATTACCTGCGTAAAGCATGCTTCCTACCGGCCAGAAAATTTCGATATGATTTTTTAATGCATCTGCCTTTATTTTATCTGTTTATCATGCAGGTTTACCTGCATTTACTTAACCTGTACCATTGATTGCTATAATGCAGAGTCAATATCTATATATGAGGTTTGGGTAAAGCGCTCACTTTCCTTACAATATTTGTTAGGTTCAATAGCTTTAATAGAAGCTTATTTTAAATGATGGTTTTTAGAAAGATTTGTAGGCGTTTCAGATTTAGCTTTATATTGGCCCCAAAATATATTGGTATGAAACAAGTTTCATTATTTATTTTATTGAGTGGGCTATGCTTGCGGCTTATGGCTCAGACCAATGGCAATCCTTTGTATATGCCGCTTGAATTTAAAAAAGCCTATGAGAAAGGGACCCGTAGCAATACAGGACATGTTACAGCAAAATACTGGCAAAACAGATCGGTATATCGTATTACAGCTAGTATAGACCCACTAACACGCCTTTTGAAAGGGAAGGCACATATAACTTACTACAACAACAGTCCTGATTCTGTAAGGGTACCAGGCTTTCATACCTATCATGATTATTATAAGCCCGGTGCCAAACGGGCAGGCTTTTTTAGTGCTGCAGAAAATGAAGCAAACAACCACAAGGGTGTAGTAATTGATATGTTGCTGGCTGGAAAAGATACTATTAACCTTGAAAATCGAAAGCAGGTAACACATATGGGTACACACTATGCTTTGCGGTTACCAAAGCCTATCCCACCAAAAAGTAGTATGGATTTTATTGTACACTGGAACTACATAATACCCGGAGAGGGCTTTGAGCGGAGTGGGGCCATTGATAGTACCTCTATGTTTGTGGGTTACTGGTATCCCGAAATGGCTGTACTAGATGATATTGATGGCTGGGACAGAATAAATTACGATGCCGGCACAGAGTTTTACCACGATTTTTCTGATTACGAAGTATACCTTGATGCACCAGACAACTTTATGGTGTGGGCCTCGGTGGCTCCCCAAAACCCAGAAGAGGTGTACAGCCCTGCAATATTGCAAAGGTTGGCTCAGGCCCGTCAAAGCAAAACACCGGTACCCATATTTACAGAAAACGATTTCAGGCAAAAATCTACTGGTATGCGCACCTGGAAGTGGGAGGCAAAGAATTTTCCGGATTTTGCCTTTGCCCTGAGCGACCATTTTGTATGGGATGCTTCCATGTATACCGATAAGCATGGAGAGTATTTCCTTAACACAGCCTATCCGCTCAGCCACCCGGAGTTTGCCAGCGTAATGCCAACCATACACAGCTCAATTAGTAGCTTCCATAATGTGTTTCCTGTATATCCGTTTCCTTTTAAGCATTTTACCATTTTTAATGGTTTACAGAGTGGAGGTATGGAGTTTCCGGGCATGGCCAATAATGTGGAAGTATCCGGTGTAGAAGACAGCAAATATCTGGGAAAACCCGTTACCGACGAGGAAGCTGTCTTTGGCCTTACCCTGCACGAAATGGCGCATACTTACTTCCCCTTTTTAATGGGCATACACGAAAAGAAATATGCCTGGATGGACGAGGGCTTTGCCACTTTTACCGCACTTCTTATCGATACATTAATGCCCGCAATGAACCGCGATATGCCCTATTTAGGAACTCAACGGGTGGTGCCACAAATGGTGCCTTCCTATTTACATGAAGGTAGTTCCTTAAATGCCTATACTGTAGGTGCGGTAGCTTACCACTCGCTGTATGCCTTACTAGGGCGTGAGCAGTTTCTAAAAGGTTTACATGCCTTTATGGACGAGTGGCAGTATAAGCATCCTACTCCCTATGATATGATGTTTACCTTTAACCGTACTACCGGTAAAGACCTGAATTGGTTCTGGAAAAGATGGTATTTTGATATGGGTTATATTGACCTTGGAATTACAGAGGTAAAAGGTCGTAACATAGTAATTGAGAATAAGGGAGGCAGGCCCTTAGACTTTATAATCCGGATGCACTATAAGGATGGCAAAACCGAACAGCAACATATTAGCCCTGAGGTTTGGAAGCAATCTTCGCGCTATACGCATAAGCTCAAAGCTGCCAGCACTTCATTATCTAAAATAGAGCTGATTCTGCCTACCAAAGGCGATGCCGCAGCCAAGGACAATATTTGGGTAAATCCGCTAGCCTTATAATAGACTGCAATGCAGATAAAATAAGAGCATGAACCTTGCCTTATACCGGCAAATGTTCATGCTCTTATTTTTAGGCGCAATTTGGATCAAATTTATTCGCTTAACTGAAAAGTATGCTGACGGGGAATGTTGGCATAAGGGCTACCCATTTGCTGCAGGGAGCTGTTGTGAGTGGAAGTAAACTCGTTCAGTTCTTTTGCATACTTATCATAATGCACCCTGTAAATAATGGTGCTGTCATCTGCACTTTTAATGTCGTTGATCAAAGCTTCTATACTGGAGTATTTATCAGCCTGGTCCACAGATCTGTATAGCTGCATTAAGCCGTACATTAGCGAATCTGAGGCTGCATCGTAACGATCAATACGCTCATCAGAGGCCAGGGTCTGTCGGTCGTACCTGATCTGGCGCATACGGCCTTGCAGGTCTCTCAATTCTGCAATACGGCCGCGGTCATAATATGGATAGCTTGACATTTCACGTAACACTCTTTCTACGTTATCCAGTTTGCGGTCATCAGACTCAATAAGGCGCACCCAGTGTACTTCTACAGAGTCGCGCAGATTGTCGGCCTGTACCTGTAAGGCATTGGATGGCTCTTCGTTAGCCGTAGACGTTGTACTGCGATCTGCTTTTTTACAAGAGAAGGCCAACAGGCCGCTCAGGCACATTACAATAAGGATTCTAACATTCATAGTATGTAGCTTGGTATCGGTTATGGTTCGCAACATACGCGTTTGCATGATACGGATTGCTGCAATAACGATTAGTTTTAGGAGAAAGTAGGTTTTAACTAAAATATTTTATAAAACGCCACTACACCCTGTTACATAGGTGTGTTAAGCATACGTTGGCGTAGCGCTTTTTGTGTATTACCGGCTTCCGGGTTATGTTTTAGCTTGTTTTTAATTGTTATTTCAAAGGTACGGGGTTTGCCCTGGCGTTTTTCAAGCTTGCCCTTACGCATAAAATGTAGACTCACCTCTTTGTCAGAAGTTACTTCAACCAATGGTTTTAACAACTCTTCATAATTCAGCATTGTAAGAGGAGTGCCGTTTACTTCAACAATTACATCATTGTTTTTAAGACCAAAAGCATTGAATTCTGGTTCCGATTGAGTAGCAACAAATTTCTTTTTCTTTTCATTGAATTTAAACCCAACCTGTCCAAAAGATAAGATTGTTTCCTTGGATTGCTCTTTAAAAAGCAAGCCAATTTTATAGAAATATTCTTCATACGGCAGGGGTTCATTGCTTTCCACATAACGGTCAAAAAACTCGCCAATTTCAGGGTAGGTAAGTGCTACTATTTCAGGGATCAGGTCTTCGTCTCTAAAAGGCTTGTCGGGCCCATATTTTTCAGAAAGCTTCATTAATACCTCCCTCAATCCAAGCTGGCCTCCGCTAAGCTCATTTATTCTTATGTCCAGTAAAAAGCCTATCAGAGCGCCTTTCTCATATACATTGTTGTACATATCCTGATAGGGTGGGTGGAGGATCTGGCGGCTCATTTCTGTGAAAGAAACTTCCGGATAGTCGCCTGCCCTTTTAATTTTACTCTGCATCTCATTGAGAAAGGCATCGTAGGTCATAAGCCCTTCGCGAACCTGTACCAGGTTGGAAAAATATTCGGTAACGCCCTCATATAACCATAAATGGCGCGACATTTTAGGGTCTTTAAAATCAAAATCGTTTATTTCTTCGCTATGGATGTTTAGGGGTGTAAGAATATGCAGAAATTCGTGAGAAGCTACCCCCAACACCATAGCCCGAAGTGCTTCTTCACTACTGCGCTCTGGCAGGAAATATAAAGAAGAATAAGAATGTTCCAGTGCGCCAAAGCCTCCATGTCTTGCAATTTTTCCGTTATTCATCTGGGGGAAAAACATCAGGAAGTGGTAATTTTCTACAGGCATGGTACCAAAGAAACGGCTAAGCGCACCCGAAAGAGGCTGCAAATAACTGCTGACCTGCTTTGATGTAACGGCATTGGTCTCTGAATAAACCGCTATATGCACCCTGGTGTTGCCTGCCATAAAACTGGTGGTATCGGGCTTTGCATACAGGACGGGCGCATCGGCTATTTTAACATAATTTTCTGCATAAAGCTTATCAGTAGTAGCATTTATACGTTCTACAGGCAAAGAGGTGGCTGCATAAAGCGCTTCTGGTTTTGAAATGGTAAGGTGGTAGGGCAGCATTTTATAGCCTTGCAGATAACCATAAAAACCAAAATGGTTTATTACAAAATTGTTCTCTGCTTCAATGTTTGTGCCGCCAGGCTGAAAAATGTATTGTTTGCCTTTGCTATCGTCCCAGGTATCGTCTACAAAGTATTCGATACGGGCCAGTTCATTTGCATTGGCAATCTCAAACTCATTATACCCCTTACGCTTTACTTTAAGTTTATGTCCATTACCATCGTAAGCAGTAAAGTCCCTGACAAAACGCCCGTAATCTTTACGGGAGTATGAGCCAGGTATTACCTCTGGCATAATATAACTAACCGTGCTTTCACGTGTTTTAGGCGGCAGAACAATTACCTGTACCCGGTCATTTTTAATTTCTTTAAGGTTTAGGTGTACCTGGTATTCCTGTTGGGCAAACAGTTGGCTGCAAAGTACCAGGTTAAAAAACAGAATGAAAAGGGTCTTTTTCATGTAATGGGATATAAGGCAGGTAAATGTAGGCTAATAGCCTGAAAAACCCTAAAACATGTAGTGTTGCCTTTAAACTTATCAATATATACGATGCATAATGAAGTAAAATTTATTGATTGCAGGAAATATAAAACGTGATTGCAAAAAAAACACCCTCCAAAAGTTCGGAGGGTGTATTGGTTGTTTAATCCATTCGGCGGACTTGTTTTACATCAGGTCCTTTATCGTTCAATTCTTCTCTTTGCTCTTTATTGCTTTTATTGGAAAAGCGTATGTATGCGCCTAAAACCAATAAAACCAGCAAGATTACAAATACCCATGCTAAAATCATAGTGCTTTGGTTTTACGGTTTACTATTAGTTATAATCTTCCAGGCGAGGGTCCGGGGTGCGGGTATCGCGGCTTTTAGTTTGTCCATGACGGGTTTTGCCTGCATCTTCCCTCTGCTGGGTACGCCCTTGCGGGTGCGGTTGCTGTGTTTCACCTTGCATTGCAGCTTTGTCTGCCTGGCCTTCGCCCTGGCCCTGCACATTACCCTGGCCTGCACCCATACCTGTTTCGGTTTGTCCCTGTCGTAAAGCAGGTCCTTGGTTATAATTAGCACCTGCCTGGCTTTTGTGGTTAGGGCGTGTTAAAACGCCTCGGTCTACATCACCATGCACTGCACTGGATCGTGTAGGAAAATTACCATCAGCCGGAGCCTCAGATCCTAACGTATCGTGGTATACCATAGAGTCCATGCGCTGCTGAAGCATTGCTTCATCTGCCAGGTGGTCTATATTTTCCTGTTGTTGTGAGTGTGCGTGATCGTGTACGGTAGTGGCGCTGTTGCTATCGCTTCGGCCGTCACCACATGCAGCAGCCAAAAAGCACAGAGCACCTATATAAAAATATCGTTTCATGTTAATTCTTTACTTGTTGAATTAATATTAACGGTATTGTCAGGCTATCGTTACGGTGTAAGCTCTTGAATGGTAGTAAGATAGGGCTATTAGATAAGTCTGTAGGCTGGTACAAAGGGAAAATTCTGTTAAGGTTGTTTGTTTAACCCTCTGCCTTCTTACAAATTGTGGAACCATAACACCAGATGGAGTGTCTAGAAAAGACCCCATTTTTATATCTCATAAAATGGAAATAATCATCACGAAAAAGTTACTTTTGTGGTTTAGAAAAAAGTGAAGCTCATTGCTTGCGCCAGCTTCAGGTTTTTATAAGGCAAAGAAGTATTTACTTAATTGCTAATTGGCCTTTCTGCGGAAAGATGAGCATTAAATACAACAATGAAATTTAAAATAGACGCACTTGATCCCCATACCAAAGCCAGGGCTGGGGAGGTAACCACCGATCACGGTACAATACAAACTCCTATTTTTATGCCGGTGGGTACTGCCGGGTCTGTTAAAGCGGTACATCAGCGCGAAATACAAAACGATATCAATGCCCAGATCATACTGGGAAATACCTACCATTTATACCTCCGCCCCGGGCTGGATATACTTGAGAAAGCCGGTGGCCTTCATAAGTTTAATGGCTGGGACAGGCCTATACTTACCGATAGTGGTGGTTACCAGGTATACAGCCTTTCGGGTACCCGCAAAATACACGATGAGGGTGTTATGTTCAAGTCGCATATTGATGGCTCCAGGCATGAGTTTACGCCAGAAGGTGTGATGGATATACAGCGTACCATTGGTGCTGATATAATTATGGCGTTTGATGAATGTACGCCTTATCCCTGCGATTATGGCTATGCGCAGAAATCAATGGAAATGACCCACCGCTGGCTGAAGCGTTGTATAAAGCGCTTTGATGAAACAGAAGGTAAATATGGCTATTCGCAAACTCTTTTCCCGATTGTACAGGGTAGTACGTTTAAAGATCTCCGCAAGCAATCTGCAGAGTTTATTGCTTCTATGGGTCGCGAAGGCAATGCCATTGGCGGCCTTTCTGTAGGTGAGCCAGCCGAGGAGATGTATGAAATGACTGAGCTTGTATGTGATATTTTACCAGCCGATAAGCCTCGTTACCTGATGGGGGTTGGCACACCTGCCAACATTCTGGAAGGAATTGCCCTTGGGGTAGATATGTTTGATTGTGTAATGCCAACACGAAATGCCCGTAATGGGATGCTTTTTACCACACAGGGTATTATTAATATGCGTAATGAACGTTGGAAAGAAGACTTTAGTCCGATAGATGAGGAACTGGGAGGGTATGTAAGTACTTTCTATACCAAAGCCTATGTAAGGCACTTATTTGCAGCTAAAGAAATGCTTGGCGCACAAATTGCGAGTGTTCATAATCTTACTTTTTATTTATGGTTGGTTAAGCAGGCGCGCCAGCATATTATAGAAGGTACCTTTGGCCCATGGAAAAATGAGATGGTGCAGAAACTAATGCGCCGTTTATAGAGCCTGGCAGCTGGACCCTGCTGGTTTACGTCAGTAAAAATTATGAAGATCTTAGATAAATACATCCTCAAGAAGTTTCTCTCCACATTTATTTTTGTGGTGCTTATTCTTGTGTCGGTTATTGTAATCATAGAGTTTACAGAACGAAACGATGATTTTATCAAAAATAAGCCTACTGCTCATGAGATTATTTTTGATTATTTTCTGAATTTTATTCCTTACATCGCTAACATGCTAAGCCCGATCACAGTGTTTATTGCTACTGTGTTTGTGACTGCACGCCTTGCGGCGCATACCGAAATTATAGCCATATTAAGCAGTGGAGTAAGCTTCAGAAGGCTGATGGTACCTTACCTGATCGGGTCTTTTCTGGTAGGTATAGGTACATTTGCCCTTATTGGATGGGTAATACCCAACGCCAACAAAACAAGGGTGGCTTTTGAAAATAAGTATTTTCGTGTGCCGCAACATGTTAACGACAGGAACGTGCACCTTAAAGTTGCTCCGGATACCTATGTGTTTATACAAAGCTATAGCAATGCCTCGCACGAGGGCTATGACTTTACCATGGAAAATATAACGGATACAAAGATGAACAGCAAGCTAAGTGCACAAAAGGTAAGCTGGCTGCCCGAAGAAGGAAAATGGCGTATCCATAATTACACAAAACGGTCTTTTAACGGTGTAGAGGAAACTATAACGTACGGAGAAACCCTTGATACTACCATAAATATGTTACCCAAAGACTTTGGGAATAACTTCCGGCTGAACGAGACATTTACTTTGCCCGAACTGCAAGCCTATATTGATGAGTTAAAAAGCCGGGGTGCTGATAACATAACAACTTTTGAAATAGAGAAGTCGGAGCGTTTTACATATCCCTTTGCCATTGTAATTTTAACGGTGATCGGGGTTATCGTATCGGCCCGTAAAGCTCGTGGGGGAACCGGTGTGCAGATAGCACTGGGCTTTGCACTGGCGTTTATATACATATTATTTGTAGTTATAAGCAGAAGTATTGCCCAGGGGGGAGGTATAGATCCGCTACTGGCTACCTGGATGCCTAATATAATATTTTCAGGCATCGGCCTGGTTCTTTACAAAACAATTCCACGTTAATGATTACAGCCCCTGAGCCCAAAGATTATTTACAACTCCATTTTATTGTTTTGATTTGGAGTTTTACTGCTATACTGGGTAAGATTATTACGGTTAGTGCTGTAGAAATTGTTTTTTACAGAACCATGATTGCCACCATTGCATTGCTGTTGTTTATGTACTGGCGCAAGTTACCCATACGGCTAAGTGGTAAAGAACTAGCCAAAGTTGTGTTTGCCGGGCTTTTGATCGGAGCACACTGGATCTTGTTTTTTGGTGCAGCCCGTGTAGCAAATGTATCTGTATGCCTGGCTGGTATGGCTACCTGCTCTTTGTGGACCAGCCTGCTTGAGCCTATTTTTATGCGCAGAAAGCTTCGTTTTTTTGAAGTGCTGCTGGGTGGAGTTATTATCTTTGGCCTGTATATTATTTTCCGCTTTGAGTTTAACCATGCCCTTGGGTTGACCATGGCGGTAGTATCTTCTTTATTTGCTGCTATTTTCAGTATACTTAACGGTAAGTTTGTGCAACGTCATGATCCTTATACCATTACGCTATATGAATTGGGAGGTGCCTTTTTATTTGCTTCTGCATTTTTACCTGTTTTCTACATGTACATTGCTGCTCCGGAAGAAGGCATGATATCTCCAACCTCTACAGACTGGGCTTCTTTAGCGGTGCTGGCTTTGGTATGCACTGTTTATGCATATTCAGTATCTGTAAAACTAATGAAGAAGTTTTCTCCCTTTGCGCTTAACCTCACTGTGAACCTGGAACCTGTATACGGCATTGTACTGGCAGTGCTAATTTTCAGAGAAAGTGAACAAATGACACCCGGTTTTTATGCAGGAACTTTAATAATACTGGGCGCTGTGCTTGCATACCCATTGGTAAACCGTATCAGGAAACGTAGAGCAATGAGTACAAAAGTTCTTGATTAGCTTTTAGCTATTATGGATGAGCCAGTTAAATCTGTCATAAATAAAAAAATCCCTGTTTTTTAACAGGGATTTTTTTATTTATGACTATCACATTTTTGCAACTGTCGTATATATACGAGCACTTTTTAAAATAAAAGTTTACCTGTTTTTAAGTTGTACTACATATTATAAAATAATTAGTAGTATTAATTTAACTATTTCTATTTTTGTTAACTTCATTGCAGTACATTTTTTCATTTTAGTACCAGTATTTCTTTGCCCACCAAACTTTTTTATAAAATGTAGTAGCTATATGCGTACCTATTTCAATAAGGCTAATGCAGATCTACAGGATCTGATATTTATAATAGATTCTCAGGGTTTGATCAGCGAACATACCCAGGTAAAACATGGCAAGTGGATTTTTAAATCCGGAGAGGATCTTTTGGGTAAGCCTTATACCGAAGTAGTACCTAAAGCAATGGCTGAAGCGCTGCATCAGTTATTGAGCTTAGCCCCAAGTGACCTGGAGCATGTAGCCTTTTGTTTTAGCCACTTACTTGATATGCAGGAGCAATGGTATGAAGTAAATATAAACAGGCTTATTACTGATAAATATGAACATGACGGCCCTCTTTATTTATGCATTGTGAAAGACATTACACAGCTAAAACTTAATGAGCTTTTGTTGTATAAAGTGCTTGACAGTACACCTATTGGCATTACTACATTTAATGCGGTACGCAACTACGATGGCAAAATAGTGGACTTTGTTTGTAGCCAGGTAAATAAAGCAGCAGAAGAAATATTGGGATGGAGCGGCAAAGAAATAATAGGGCAGAAGTATCCCCAGGATTTTACAAAAGCAGGTGAGGAGCCTCTGTTTAACGAGTTGGTTGATGTGGTAGAGAAAGATGCCTCCATGGATGTAGAGCAGGTAAGAGAAACCGCCCATGGCAGCGAGGTTTTTCTGCGTATCAGGGCTACTAAAATGGATGATGGCTTTGTACTAACTTTTCAGGATATTACCCAACACAAAAGAGAAGAAGCCAGAATAAAAGAAAGCGAACAACGCTACCGCCTGCTGGCCGATCATATGATTGATATGGTGTTTATACATTCTCTGGATGGTACTATTGAATACGCAAGCCCATCCACAGAGCGTATAATTGGATTTAGCCCTGCAGATTTGGTTGGCAAATCGCCTTATGCTTATATGCATCCTGAAGATATAAACAGGGTAAAAGAAAATCACCGTAAATCTTTAGAAGGTATTGATGGGCAGGATATTGAGTTCAGGACCAGGACCAGTATGGGCCACTACCTCTGGCTAAGCTCTAAGGTAAGTTGCATCAGGAATAACGATAAAGAAATTGTAAAGCTACAGACCGTTTGCAGGGATGTAACCTCAAAAGTGCTGTACAGGCAGCGATTGCTGCAGCGCGAGCAGCAGTTAGAAATGCTGGTGCAGCAGGCCCCTACAGCCATTGCTATGCTGGATGAGGAACTGAGGTATATGTCGGCCAGCCAGCAATGGACCCAATACTTTAAGATACAAGGTAACCACCTGAAAGGCAGGAGCCATATAGATATATTGCCTGAAGCCGGTAAAAAGTGGCTGCCCATTTATTACAAGTGCTTAACTGGTGTAAACCATAGGGAAGAAGAAGATTGCCTTACTCATACAGATGGTTCTGTACAATGGTTGAAGTGGGAGGCCCGGCCCTGGTACAGAACCCGCGATGAAATAGGCGGGCTTATTTTACACGCTGAAGATATTACCATACAAAAGCAAAGGGAGCAGGAGATACAAGCGCTTAATAAAAAACTGCACGAGCATAACGAACTAAAAGATAAACTTTTTTCTATTATGGCACACGACCTTAAATCGCCTTTTACGGCTGGTTTAGGTTTGCTTGATATTATATGCAAGAAAGAAGATGTGCTCTCTGTTAAAGAGCTCATGACCTACCTTAAACTGCTTCGTACCAACCTGGGTCAAACCAATAAAACATTGTTTCAGCTTTTAGAGTGGGCCAGGATCCAGAAAGATGGGCAGGTATTTAACCCTGTTCTGCTTAACCTGCATGCAGAGGCCAGCGCTACCCTTGGTATGCTTAATGTAAGTGCCGAAGCAAAAGCCATCAGCCTGGCAAATAATATTCCGGCCGATACTACCATTTATGCTGACAGGCAAATGGTTGATACTATACTTCGTAACCTGATATCAAATAGCATTAAGTTTACAGAGCGAGGCGGAACTGTTACACTAAGCGCACATCAAACCGGTGATTGGTTGGAGGTTGCCATAGCAGATACAGGAGTAGGTATGAAAGAACAAGACCTTAATGCTCTTGTAGAAGGCCTGATCCATATAAGTACCAAGGGCACAGAAGGTGAAAAAGGTACCGGTCTGGGGATTTCCCTTTGTAAAGAGTTTGTAGAAAAGCACGGTGGCCGTATCTGGGCAGAAAGCACAAAAAATAAGGGTACTACCTTTTTCTTTACCCTACCTGTTATGGCATTAAAAGAAAAGCAGGTAGAAAAGAACCAGTCAAATGGTTAGTATTCAGTTAAGTGAAAAACTTTTCATCAAAATTCATCAGAAAAAGCTCATCCGTAGCCCTGGTAATACCGGTATATAGCCAGCGAAGGTACTCCTGGTTCAGCATATCATCTTTTAAAAAACCCTGGTCTACAAAAACGGCATTCCATTGCCCTCCCTGCGATTTATGGCAGGTTAAGGTATAGGCAAATTTTACCTGCAGCGCATTAAGGTAAGGGTCTGCCTTGATCTGTTTTAAGCGCTCGGTACGTGGACTTACATCTTCATAATCCAGGCCAACGGCTTCATATAGCTTTTCATTTTCTTCGTTAGAAAGGGCAGGAGTAAAAGAGTGGAGTGTATCTAAAAATACCTTGCTCTCAAATGGCTCCTGGTCGGGATAATCGGTTAACCGCAAGCGTAGGGTGGCAAAACGGAAACCGTGCATCTCTTCTAAGTTACTTACACGGAGCACTTCTACAAAATCGCCATTGGCAAGAAAACCTGCTGCTGAATCTTCGCCCAGGCAAGTGTAATTATTTCTTACTATCATCAGCAGGTCGCCTGCCTCTATTTCGTTTTCGCGGAACAGGATCTGTTGGCGTATAAACTTGTTGTACAGTGTAGCTTGTTTGTTAGAACGAACTATAATGATAGTATTTTCCATACCCCATTTGTTGTAACTATAGTGCAGCCCGTCTTCCAGCTTTTCGCCGGTCATTCTGAAAGTATCACGATAGCCTTTGGTGCGGAATTTTACTTCAAGCTGGTTGTTTCTTAATAATTTTCTTAGCTCTGTGGCATTGTATAGTATGCCGGAGGCTTCTTCCTGCCGCACAACCTCGGTAAGCTCGCGTTCGCGTACATGCAGGTTATATTGCCGGGCCATAAAATCTTTATCCAGGGCAGGGCTGCGGGTTTGCTTTACCGGAGGCAGCTGGGCAGCATCGCCCACCAGGAGTAAGCGGTTGGAGTCATCTTCAAATACATAATTGATCAGGTCCTGCAGTAAGCCAAAATCACCACCATCGCGCTCATCAGAGATCATGGAAGCCTCATCAATAATAAATATGGTTTTTTTGAGATAATTACGATCGCGCCTAAAGCGAACAGAACCTGTACCAGGATCAGTAAGCTGCCTGTATATACCTTTATGAATGGTAAAGGCTTTACGGCCGGCATAAGTACTCATTACTTTGGCAGCACGGCCGGTAGGGGCCATCATCTGGGTATTGTACCCAAACTTAGGAGCCATTTTAATGATTGCGCTTACCACCGTTGTTTTACCTGTACCTGCATAACCCCTTAGCAAAAATGTACTGCGCTCTGCCTTTCCGAATATAAATTCGTCAAGGTCTTTAAAAAGAGCTTTCTGGCCGGAAGTAGGCTCAAAAGGAAAGTATTGCTGTAAAAATTCTGAGGGTGTACGCATACTGTAAATTAACAATAAAGTTGCACAGTGTACAAGTGCTGAGCGTGCTCAAAAAACTTAAGGCCACAAGTGCCTCTGTAACACTTAACCTAAACGCTGTATTAAAACATGAGGCTGGCTATCAGTATTGATAGTGTCAGCCTAGCATGTCAATTAGTTTTTTGGGGTTGTACGGTAATCATGGTAGCGGAGGCCTTGGCTATAAGCACACGGTCAGTTCCGCGCTCTGCCCATAATTCGGCTTCACAAAAATTAATTTTACGCCCTTGCCTTACTACTTTGCCTATAGCCAGTACCGCCTCGCCATAGCCTGGCTCAAAGTAAGACACTTTAAGCTCCCCGGTAACCACCCCATGGCCGGAGGGTACAGCCGTAAATGCAGCATAACCCGCTACTGTATCGGCAAGGGTGGCAATAAGGCCGCCATGCAGGTTGCCATATTGCTGCTGGTGCTTTTTCTCAATTACCAGGCGGCCTTCAATATGGCCTAATTCAATTTCTGTAAGCTCAAAGCCTATCAGGGCCAGAAAGGATTGTTTTGCGTAGCCTTGCTTAATGGTTGCTTTAAAATCAGGATTGTATTCTTTTAACATGCTGCAAAGGTATAGCAGAATAGTAAAAACAACCTTACCTTATGGTAAGTATCGTTTAATTTATTAGCATTGTACATGAGCACAATGAAGGATGAAGTAAACCGCTTGTTTGGTGGTAAGGTGCGAATGAGGGTGTGCGCCTTATGCAGGCGTGGCGATAGTATTTTACTAATAAAGCACGAAGGTATAGGGCCCCTGGGGTATTTATGGGCACCACCTGGGGGCGGTATAGAGTTTAAGGAAACCCTGCAAGAAGCCCTAAGCCGTGAGGTACAGGAAGAAACACTCTTATCTGCAGAGGTAAAAGAGTTTCGTTTTATACACGAATACGTAGGTTCCAGCCTACATGCCGTAGAGCTGTTTTTTAGGGTAGAAACCGGGGAGGGGCTACCTGTTCTGGGAACAGACCCTGAAATGGAAGCTGGAAAGCAAATGCTTACAGAGGTTGCCTTTGTACCTTTTAACGTTATACAACAGGGAAACCCCCAGGCATATCATTTTATGCTTAGCCAGGTAAAGAGCCTTGATGAGCTTTTTACACTACAGGGGTATTTCTGTCAGCAAGAGTAACAGGCTGAGGTTGGCCTTGCAGTCATGTATCCTCAAGGTCAAGGTCGCGCTCATACGTTTTAAAGAGGCTATCCACTTTCATTTTAATTACCCCGAAAATGGCCTCCTTAAAAATACCTTTTGACATTTTAGACTGGCCCTTGGTACGATCGGTAAAGATAATTGGCACCTCTTTTATTTTAAAGCCGAATTTCCAGGTGGTAAATTTCATTTCGATCTGGAAGGCGTAACCAATAAAGCGGATCTTATTAAGGTTTATAGTTTCCAATACCTTACGACGGTAGCATTTAAAGCCAGCGGTGGTATCATTAATATCCATGCCAGTAATAAAACGTACATAGTAGCTGGCGAAGTACGACATCAGTACACGGCTCATGGGCCAGTTAACCACGTTTACGCCTTGTACGTAGCGTGAGCCAATGGACATATCATAACCTTCAACAGCACAGGCATTATACAAATGTACCAGGTCTTCGGGGTTGTGAGAGAAGTCTGCATCCATTTCAAAAATATACTCATAGCCATGGTGCAATGCCCACTTAAAACCATGAATATAGGCAGTGCCCAAGCCCAGTTTTCCGCGCCTCTCGCTAAGGTGAAGCTGGCCTGGATACTCTGCCTGAAGTTCTTTTACGCGCAAGGCCGTTCCATCGGGCGATCCGTCATCTACAATAAGGATATCAAATGCTTTAGAAAGGGAGAAAACTTTGCGAATGATCGCTTCAATATTTTCTATTTCGTTGTATGTTGGAATGATAACGATGGAATCTCTCACAATTATAGCCAATTAACCGGTAGAAGAGGAAACAAATGAATCCGCTAAAGCCCGGGCTTTACGAATGCAATCTGACAAAGAAACACCATCTTTCCAATTTGCACAAATATATAGCTCTTCTTTTTCAGCTTCTTCGGCTAATTCGTATACCATATTCATAATTATATTGTACTGAGGTATTGCTTTGGGCCAACGCGTAATGCGCTGCAGCACCGGCAAGCCTTTAATTGAATACAGTTTAGCCAGTTCTTCACTTACTTTGCGGCCAATCTGCTCATCGCTTTCCTTTAGTATATTGCTGTTGCGCCTGCCACCTACAAAGGAGGTAAGCATTATTTCATCGTCTGGAGTGCGGCCCGTATAGGTAGAGCTGCTCCAGATGCTGCCCAGCGTGTAAAGGCCTTCTTTGTAAGGGTGTAAGCCTCCAAAACCATTGGCCTGAAAGCCCAGGTCGCTCTTTTTGTATACTGTATGCACCGCCACCATAGGGGGGTAGTCGATAGCACCAACTGCTTCGCTAAAGCCAAAGTTGTACTCTTTTAGCATGGGCTGTGCAGCATAGGCAGGGGTGCAGATAACCACCTTATCTACATGCATGGTGTTGTAGCCTTTGGGCGAGTACATTTCAATCAGAAAACTACCGTCAGTACGGGTAATGTTAGTTACCTCATGTTTGTAAAATATATTTTTTACTTTAGATGCCAGGGCTTTGGTAAGGGTTTGAAGGCCGTCTTTAAAGCTTATCGATTGCTTACGGCCTCCTTTTTTCTGTTTAATAAAGCCTTTTAACACAGAGCCGGAATCCTGCTCCATGGCTACCAATTGCGGAAAGGTTTTTTCAATTACCAGGTCAGATGGATCGCCAGCGTAAATACCCGAAACAAAGGGGTCGAGGGCATAATCTACAATTTCCTGGTTAAAACGCCTTTTAAAGAAATGTTCCAGGCTTTCGCCAGGGGTATGGCCTTTTTTTACAGAAGGTTCGCGGGCAATAGCCAGTTTAGCTTTCCAGCTAAAAAAGTTAGAGCTAAGTAGTTCCAAGGGGCTGGCCGGGAGCTTACGGTAGGCCCCGTCACGATATATATACCGGTTTTTACTTACCGCGTTTGGTGCCAGCACCAGGGATGGATCAACTACCTGCCTGATGAAGGCTTCGGTTTCTGCATCGCAAAGGATAGAGTTGGGGCCAAGCTCAAAAAGATATTTGCCCTCCCGTACGGATTTTATATAGCCACCAGAATGATCTGAGGCTTCGAGAAGAATGTACTCGATATTGTTTTTTTGAAGTTCGTAGGCCAGGGTAAGGCCTGAAATGCCGGCTCCAATGATTCCGATCATTATATAGCTGTTTGATATTTTGTGTTATCTGCCCTCTGCTCCGGATTATTTACAGAGTTGCAATTTTTAACTTGTACATACGTTAAGCACGGCCAAAATAGTTAAAAAACTTTTAGAAAATGTGCAGATTTTTGGCGCTATCGGTTAAAGCACTGAGGCTTAACCTTTGTAACCCCCAACAAAAAAGCCCTGGTAGCTATACCAGGGCTTTTGTAATTAAGGCTATGAACCGGTTAGGATCTGTATCCAAGTATTTTCATCATAGATTCGCTGTCCTGCTCGGGAGCAAAAAGCTCTGTTTGTATATTGCCGTTCTCATCACGATTGATAAGTACATGCTTTGGCGCAGGGATAAGGCAGTGCTGTATACCCCCATAACCTCCTAACGACTCCTGATAGGCACCCGTATGGAAGAAACCTACGTACAATGGCTCATCTTCTGCTTTTTCAAACTGTGGCAGGAACAAGCTAAAGCTGTGCGCTTCTGAATTATAATAATCCATGCTATCGCAGGTAAGGCCCCCCATGTTTACTTTTTGTATAGGGCGGTTCCATTTATTTACCGCCAGCATAATAAACTTATGGTTTAAGCCCCAGGCATCGGGTAGTGTAGTGATAAAGGAGCTGTCTATCATATACCAAAGCTCTTTGTCATTCTGAAGTTTTTTATCCAGAATAGAGTAAATAGTTGCCCCGCTTTCACCAACTGTAAAGCTGCCGAATTCCGTAAAAATATTAGGCTCCGGTACACCCTTATCTTTACAGATCTGCTGTATGTTTTTTACAATCTGATCGATCATGTACTCATAATCATAAGAAAAGCCCAGGCCATTACGGATTGGTAAGCCACCCCCAATATCAATTGAGTCCAGCTCAGGGCTATGCTTTTTAAGTTCGCAATACATTTCAACAAATTTGCTTAGCTCACTCCAATAATAGGTAGTATCTTTCATACCACTGTTTATAAAGAAGTGAAGCGTTTTAAGCTTAAATTTATCGTTGGTTTTGATTTTATTAAGGTAAAAATCTACCACATCGTTGTAGCGTACACCCAGGCGTGAGGTATAAAACTCAAAGTTGGGCTCCTCATCAGCTGCAATGCGTATACCCACCTGCATAGGGCCTTTTACATGCTCTTTATAATATTCCAGCTCGGGCATATGGTCAATAATGGGTACACAATTGTGGAAGCCATCATTGATCAGCTCAGAGATATAGCTTAAGTACAAGTCGCGCTTAAAACCATTGCAGATAACATAAATATCTTTATTGATTTTACCACGCTTATAAAGCTCGCGAATAATCGGAATATCATAAGAAGAAGACGTTTCGATATGAATATCGTTTTTTAGGGCTTCTTCCATTACAAAGCGAAAGTGAGACGATTTAGTGCAATAACAATAGGTGTAAGTACCCTGGTAGTTATGCTTTTCAATGGCCTTACCAAAAAGACGCTTCGCTTTCTGAATATGCTCACTGATCTTTGGCAGATAAGTAAGTTTTAAAGGAGTGCCATATTGCTTGATGATGTCCATCAAGGGCACGTTGTTAAAATGAAGTTCGTTATTCTCTACTTTAAATTCTTGTGTTGGAAAGTCGAATGTTTGTTCGATAAGGTTTGTATATTCCATCAGCGAATAAAAGGGTGATTCTAGGTTAAATATAATTTGTACGCCGCAAAGCTGACACAAAAATGCAGTAAATGCAAACCTTAATTTTAGCGCAGAAAGATCCTTTGCCGTATTATAGGCCTGTAGGGCTTGTTGAACGTAATTCATAAACAAATAATACAGCGGCAGGTTCAAAAAATCTTGCTATAATTGCATAACTGTTTATTGCCTTTTTAAATAAGGGAAATTTTCCTGCCTGTGCTGCTTTGTAGAATAATACAAATTTTTGAAGCCAGGGCAACTCATTAGGTTGCGCGAACAAAGGCTTAAGCAATTACTTGAATTTGCATTGTTTACTTTGCAGTATACCAAGGTATTAGCGCATAAGCAAAAGCACCAATCAAACACCAATATTTTATGACTGATTTACAGACTAAAGTAAGCTCTGTTTCCACTACGCAGGGTGCAGCTTTAAAAGTTTATGTTGATTCTGAAGTAGGTACCTTACGTCGTGTTATGGTACATAGCCCCGATAGTGGGCTTGGTAAAGTAGTTCCCTCCAAGGCTCAGGACTGGCTTTTTGAAGACATTGTGCATTTAGATGTAATGCGCCGCGAAGAGTATGACTACTTCACAAAGCTCCTTCTATACTTCCTGGATCCGGATAAAATTAAAAGTAAGATCAAAGAGGTTGATGATCCTGCTGCCAAGCGTGAATTTTACAAGCCTGACAGCCCCGATTTTTACAATTCTGATAAGGTAATTGAAATACAACAGTTGTTGAGCCACATCCTGCAGGATACTGTTATCAAAACAAAGCTGGTAGCTTCGATCAGTGCAGTTGAACGTTGCTCTTATGCTACTCAGGAATCCTTGCTGGAGCTTGACCCGGTTTCATTGGCCAAAACCCTTATTTCTGGTTCGCTTCCTAATGGCAATATGCTGTTTGCCCCAATTCCGAACCTGATATTTACCCGCGATATTGGTATCGTGGTAAACGACCATATACTTCTGAATAAGCCAGCGAAGCATGCCCGTACCCGCGAGTCGTTACTGGCCAAATATGTATTTTTTAACCATGAGCTGTTCCAGAACTATCGCGATAAGGTAATAGAGCTGGACGAGCATGAACATCATTTTCTGCTGCCTGATGGTGAAAAAGATTACAAGAACGTAACCATAGAAGGTGGGGATGTAATGATGGTAGCACCAAACCACCTGGTGGTAGGTATTAGTGAGCGTACGTCTCCATATGCCGTGAACCAGGTAATAAAGGCCCTTTTCGAGCGCAATGTAGTAAATAAGGTAACTGCAGTACGCATACCCAAAAAGCGCGATTATATGCATATTGATACCATCTTTACGCAGGTAAAACGAAATGTATGGGTGCTGCTGGGTTCTTTGTCAAGAGAAGGCGATAAAATGGAAACCCAGGATTTTATGGAAAGCCTGCAGGAAACCAAAGTAACCGATAAGCTTAAAATCCAACAGTTTATAAAAGGGCAGGAGCATACCCCCCGCACGTTTGAGTATCTTGAGGATTTACTTGAAGAAATAAGCATGGTAGACCTGAAAAGTGCCGAAAAACCGACTTTTGTATATTCTGGTAACAATGAGTTTCCATACGGTGCGCGCGAGCAGTGGACTGATTCATGCAACCTGCTGGCAGTAAAAGAAGGAGTAGCGATTGGCTATGACCGTAACGATAAAACTGCTGAGGCTTTCCGTAATGTAGGCTTTAGGGTTATTAAAGCTGCCGAGCTGCTCGAGAAGTTTGAAAGTGGTGAACTGGATCCTCAAACCATAGAAAACACCCTGATCATGCTTCCTTCGGCTGAGCTTTCCAGGGCACGGGGTGGCTCTCACTGCATGTCTATGCCGCTGTGGAGAGAAAACATAGGTGCTTGCTGATCAATTGGATACGTATTTAATACATAAACCCTCTATGCAAACTACGCATAATATTCTTATGATAAGGCCGGTAAGTTTTGGTTTTAATACCCAAACGGCCTCCAGCAATGCCTTTCAAGATCCACTGGCCATGATGTCTGGTGCCTTGGTGGTACAGCAAAAAGCACTGGAAGAATTTAATGGTATGGTAAAGCTCCTGGAAGACAATGGAGTAAATGTAATTGTAGTAGATGATACTACCGAGCCTCATAAACCAGATTCTATTTTCCCGAACAACTGGGTGTCTTTTCACAGCGATGGTACGCTTTGCCTGTACCCGATGCAGGCTCCGAACCGCCGCCTGGAGCGCCGTGCAGATATAATTGATGCCCTCCGTGATGAGAAGAAGTTTGTAATAGGCAAAACCCTTGATTTTACACATCATGAGAACTCTGAACGCTTCCTGGAAGGTACGGGTAGCCTTGTGCTGGATAGGGTAAATAAAATTGCCTATGCATGTATATCGCCCCGCACTTTTTCTGAGATTTTAGATGAGTTTTCTGAGCAAACGGGGTATAAAGTTGTTTCTTTTAATTCTGTTGATGCAGAGGGCCGTGCCATTTACCATACCAATGTTGTGATGGCGGTAGGAGATACTTTTGCTGTAATTTGCCTAGATACCATTAAAGATGACGAAGAGCGTGCAAAGGTTGTAAAAGAGCTTAGCGCTACCGGGCATGATATTGTTACCATTAGCCTGGATCAAATGAACCACTTTGCCGGTAATATGCTGCAGGTGCGCAACAAGCAAGGCGAAAGTTTGCTGGTTATGTCAGAACAGGCTTACAAAGCCCTGGACGAAGTGCAGATCAGCCGGTTGAAGAAATATGCCCGCTTGTTATATGCTCCCTTGTATACAATCGAATCTAATGGTGGAGGCAGTGCCCGTTGCATGATGGCAGAAGTACATTTACCTCTAAAAGAAGCCAGCGTATCATAGTAAAATAAATATCCATACAAATAAAAAGAGCAACCCGAAATTCAGGTTGCTCTTTTTATTTGTATGGTAAATACGCCTTCGTACTACGAAGCAACTTTAAGAGATAGGTTAAAACCTATATTCGGGTTCAAGACTTTTTATAGTAATCTTGTTTTCTTTCATGTCCTGAAACAGGAAAAGTAGCTTGTTTTGGGTCTTGAAGTATTTACGCATGTATACTTTGTTTTTATTGGTCAGCAGGGATAGCTCCAGTTCATCCATTGTGTGGCTAACACTTTTATAATCAGGTTTTTGGTACTCAAAGCCTTCTTTGGTAAAATCAGAATAAAAATAATTGCTTAGGCCAGGTCCTTCAGATGCCTTTGAAACAGCTGTTGTGATAATAAAGGTGGCAATACCTACAATTGGATTAGCGCCTGCATATACCCCGGTTCCATTTTCATCAAAATACATACCTACCGTTAGCTGAATATTATTACCCGCTTCAAAAGCAGATATAGCCATCTCACCTTTAGTATATTCACTAATCATTTTCCTGGGGCTTTTAAACTCCTTTAGATAGAAAGTGTTGTTCTTTTTATCGCGCATATAATAAGGGCTTGATGCCAGTTTGTTCTCTGCATCCTTCGTAGCTATTAAATGCCTGTTTATAAGAGTTTTATTTTTAATGTCATAGGCTGCTATATCCATACCTGCCTTGTAAACAGATACCCTATACAAAATATCCTTATAGTAAAATGAATTAAACTTCTGTGGATCAGTATTTATATCGTAAATCGAATAGGTTGTGGTTTCACCACTGGCTAGGTTCAGTTCAATTACTGCTGTAGAGTTTCCAAATTTAAACCCTTGGTTATCCTTGTTTTTTAGCTCATCAAACGTAAGGATGATGCGTTGATTATCTATATATGCCTTGTTTTTATGGTGCGCCTCAAAAGTAGTTACCGGTAATTTATTGTTAATGGCATATAATGCATCGGCTCTTTTAATGCGCTCTTTCAGTGACTGCATAGGGTTGTTGTACACTTGCTCAGAAACTATACCATGCTCCTTAAAAGTAATTACCGCTAAAGCATTTGTTTTGTCATCAAACGTTAAAAAATAGTTCTGATCATCTTCTATATAGGTTAATACAGGTGCTTTAAAGGTGTAAATATCCTTTATATGATTGTAGCCTGGCTTATATTTATTGATAGCATAGGCTGCTAAATGCATGCCTCGTTTATCTTTTTCAATATAATAGTAATACACAACAGAGTCTGCTACAGAAGAGCCAAAAAACTCGTTGTTATTTAAAATAGTAACCTTATTCAGCACTTCCTGATCCTTGCCTGCAACAAACCGATAGATCATTTGCTTTTCATCCAAAGCGCTTTTCTTTAAAGTTTTGAATAGCAAATAATAGTTACCATCTGCATCAGCATTGGTTAAAACGTTGCTGGATTTATCAAGCTCAAATGTGGTGTCCTGGCTATAGGCAATAAGGCTGGTAATAAAGAGAAGAAATGCGGGTAAGAGTTTTTTCATTGAATAATGGAAATAGGTGCCTTAAATATCTGGGATAATGCATATAAAGTTAGTTGTAATTTATTTAAAAATATCTATTTGCTGCCTTATAATGTTACTTACCAATAATATAGCTTAGGTTTATACCTTTTTGCCGGCTTTTCGTATAACTACACAGCTATGTGAAGGAGTAAATATTTTTTACTTTTTCAGTGGATGTCCTGCCTGGCATCTGATTCTTATGGATCTACAACCATCCTACAATCTTATCTGGCTATCCGCATTGCACCCTTCTGTACAATACGAGAAGCTTGTTATCAATAAAAAAAGAGCTCTTGTAGCCAAGCTAACCAACAAACTGTATGATTCGCCCTCCTGGAGAGTTTTGGCTATGCACCATCAAAAACAAATGGAAGACCTGCAGCATGCAGTATATGCAACCACCAAGCGCAAAAGCTTATGTGTAGAAGTACTAAATCAGGAAGCGGTACAGTTGCTTCACCAGTGGATACCTGGCCCTGCCTTAATAAACCTTTCTTATCTTTTACAGGAGGCTATACAGTTACATCTTAACAGCCAGAAAAGTATTAAGAAAGCAGGTGTTTATCTGCCTGAACCTAACCTGTACCACGATATCCAAAGTTTGCTGAACTATGAGATACATTTTGCTATCTACAGCGCATTGTTGGTAGTGAATAAAGACATTGAAGTATCTGAGGAAATGTTATCTGATCTGGAAGCTTTTCTTCAAACAAATACGCTTCGTTATAAGTCTTTTCTGGAGGAAGTTTACCATTTGCAACTCGTAAATTAATGTTGGGCTTTGCTTTTGTTTGCCTTAAGGCAAAGCTATTTAACAGAAATTTGGATAGATAGCGAATAAATGCGTTTATTGAGCATTTATTGAATGTTACTGAACTATTAGTATAAAATGAGTATTAAAGTTATTGCCTTTGATGCTGATGATACCCTTTGGGTTAATGAGCCTTACTTTCTGGAGACTGAAAAGAAATTTTGCCAGTTACTGGAAGATTATCTGCCTCAACATACCATTTCGCGCGAGTTACTACAGGTAGAAGTTAACAACCTGCGCTATTATGGCTATGGTATAAAAGGGTATATTCTGTCCATGATAGAAGCAGCACTTCATATTACGGATCGTACTGTAGACATTAGTATTGTAGAAAAGATCCTGGACTTTGGGAAAGACCTGCTGGTAAGGCCTATAGAGCTTATTGATGGGGTTGAAGATGTGCTTACAGCATTAAAAGAACATTACCGCCTGGTTGTAGCTACCAAAGGAGACCTGTTGGATCAGGAACGTAAGTTAAAAAACTCAGGTTTGGAACACTACTTTCATCATATAGAAATAATGTCTGATAAAAAAGAGCCTGACTATCATAAGTTGATCAGGCACCTGGACATTAAACCCGAAGAGTTTTTGATGGTAGGTAACTCGCTACGCTCGGATGTGCTGCCTGTTATTAACATGGGCGGTAACAGTATACATGTGCCTTTTCATATTACCTGGGCGCACGAGCAAATAGATCACCATATTGAGCATCCCAATTTCAGGCCTGTTACCGATATAAGAGAAATATTGCCTTTACTGTTACCCCAGCGCTAAAAGCTACAACTGTATACATTCATCGCTCATTTAATTTTATGAAATTTAAATTATTACCACTAATGCTGGTACTGGCACTCCCTGCCTTGGCCCAGAAAAATGACCTGCGTAGCCAGGTAAGCCGTTCGGCTGATAAGGTAGAACCTAAAGTTATTGCCTGGCGCAGAGATATACATCAGCACCCGGAGTTAGGAAACAGGGAGGTAAGAACTGCCGAATTGGTAGCCAGGCATTTGCGCTCGCTGGGTATGGAGGTGCAGACAGGAGTAGCCAAAACAGGTGTTGTAGGCATATTAAAGGGAGGAAAGCCCGGGCCTGTAGTAGCCCTGCGTGCAGACATGGATGGCTTGCCAGTTACTGAAAGGGTAGATTTGCCTTTTGCCTCTAAAGTAAAAACAACCTATAATGGCCAGGAAGTAGGTGTAATGCATGCCTGTGGCCACGACTCTCATGTGGCTATTTTAATGGGTGTGGCAGAAGTGCTGGCACCCATGAAAAATGATTTAAAAGGAACTGTAAAGTTTATATTTCAACCTGCTGAAGAAGGCGCCCCGGAAGGAGAAGAAGGCGGAGCCGAACTGATGGTGAAAGAAGGAGTATTAACCAGCCCAAAGCCAGACGTTATTTTTGGCTTACATATTAACGCTCAAACAGAAGTAGGCACCATTACCTACCGCCCGGGCGGTGCGCTGGCAAGTGTAAACGATTTACGCATTGTAGTAAAAGGCCGCCAGGCTCATGGTGCTGCCCCCTGGGATGCCGTAGACCCCATTGTAGTTTCAGCGCAGATCATAAACAACCTGCAGACTATTGTAAGTCGTAATCTTAACGTAACCGAAAACCCTGGCATTGTTACCATTGGTTCTATCCAGGGAGGAAACCGCTCTAATATTATACCTGAGGAGGTAGTAATGTTAGGTACTATCAGGGCGTTGAGTGCAACCGATGAAAAGCTCTTGATTGATAGGGTGAAACAAGTGGTTACCAAAACTGCCGAAAGTGCCGGAGCTACTGCAGATGTTCAGTTGCCCTATACCACCCATTATCCTGTAACCTTTAATGATGTTGCTTTAACCAATACCATGCTACCCTCGCTGCAAAAAACCGCAGGAACTGATAAGGTAGTGCTTGTGCCAGCCCGCACCGGGGCAGAAGATTTTTCTTTTTTCCAGGAGAAAGTACCAGGCCTGTATTTCTTTTTAGGGGGCATGCCAAAAGGTGGTGATCCAAAGAAAACACCCTCGCACCACACCCCCGATTTCTTTATTGATGAAAGTGGGTTTAAGTTAGGTGTAAATGCTTTAGCTAACCTCACATTGGATTACATGGAAATGAAAAAGAAAGCTCAATAAAATAAAGGCCTCCTGCATACACAGGAGGCCTTTATTATTTCATTTTGTAGATGGACATGTAAAGGTAGTGCGGGGCAGATCTGTTTTAGATATAGCGCCATAACCGCCCTGCACATCAGTCATAAGCTCCCAGCCCCTGGCTTTAAGGATTGAGGCTGCGATCATAGAACGATAGCCACCTGCGCAATGAACATAAAAAGGCTTGTTCCTTGGAAACGCTGCCAGGTGATCGTTCAGGAAATCCAAAGGTATGTTCAGTGCCCCTTCAAGATGTTCGGCTTCATACTCACCAGGTTTACGTACATCTATTACCGGGTAATTATTTTGTTTTACCTGGTCTGCAAATGTTTGTGCTGTTATAGAATTGATCGTGTCAATTTCTTTTCCTGCAGCTTTCCAGGCTTCAAAGCCTCCCTGCAGGTAGCCAATGGTAGAGTCGTATCCAACACGGGCCAGGCGGGTAATGGTTTCTTCTTCACGGCCAGGTTCTGTAACCAGTAACAGTGCCTGGTTAGACGGTAGCAATGCACCCACCCAAGGGGCAAACTGGCCATCCAGGCCAATAAATATTGAATTAGGAATAAAGCCTTTGGCAAAGTCTGTAGGTTTGCGGGTATCCAGCACTAGCGCTTCTGTTGCATTGGCTGCAGCCTCAAATGCATCGGCACTTAAACCCTGACTAGCCCTTTGCAAAACCTCATCAAAGCTATCGTATCCTTCCTTGTTCATGCGTACATTCAACCCGAAATAGGCAGGAGGAGGCTGCAGGCCATTTGTAACTTCTCTTACAAATTCTTCGCGTGTCATGTCAGCTCGTAGCGCATAATTACTACGCTTCTGGTTACCCAGAGTATCGGTAGTTTCTTTGCTCATATTTTTACCACAGGCAGAGCCTGCACCATGGCCTGGATATACAATTACTGAATCTGGCAGCGGCATGATCTTACTGCGAAGGCTATCAAATAAGGTGCCTGCAAGTTCTTCCTGCGTTAGGTTTGCAGCCTTCTGGGCAAGATCCGGACGGCCTACATCACCAATAAACAATGTATCACCAGTAAAAATAGCGTGTTCTTTACCTGCCTCGTCAAGTAAAAGGTAACAGGTAGATTCCATTGTATGGCCGGGGGTGTGTAACAGTTTAAACTGTAGTTTGCCCAGGGTAAATATTTCGCCATCGGTACCTATATGAGCCTTAAAGCTTGGGTTTGCCTGCGGCCCATATATTAGCTGAGCTCCTGTAGCCTTAACCAGGTCAAGATGCCCGGAAACAAAATCAGCATGAAAGTGAGTTTCAAATACATATTTGATACGGGCTCCATCTTCTTTGGCTTTTTTAAGGTAAGAGCCGATTTCACGAAGAGGGTCAATGATAGCAGCTTCGCCTTCAGACTCTATGTAATATGCGCCTTGGGCAAGGCAGCCTGTATATATCTGTTCAATTTTCATAGCGTATCGTATTTTGCAAAGGTAATATTTATTTTTTATTAGTTTTCTGCCAGCGAATGCAGAAAGGCAAGGAACTCATCTGTGTCATAATGGGCCATACCCTCTTTTTTAGAAACAAGCCTGCCGTCTGCTGCTATAACAAATGTAGTAGGTATAACTTCGCTCTCCAGTAGGGAAGGGAGTGGAGAAGCCGGGAAGTATACCGGGAACGTGTGGCCTTTACGTTCTGTAAACCGCTGAGCTTTGTCAGGGTCTTTATCAAAAGAAATCATGATAAAGGCTACTTTGCTGGTATCTACCTTATTGTAAAGGCTTTGTATATTTGGCATTTCTGCCACGCAGGGCGGGCACCATGTAGCCCAGTGGTTAATAAATAATACTTTGTTTCTAAAGTTGTCTGCCGAAACTATAGTACCATCCTTGTCTTTTAAATAAAAAGAATAAGGCAGATACTCTGCATCAGCATTAGCCTCTGATGGGCTTGTATCTGGTTTGGAAATACCTATGGATAAAAACACCCTCTGTACAGCACCAACTACTTCTGTATGCAAGCCAGTGGCATAAAGGATAGCCAGCACTAAAAGTGGTAGCGCCCAACTGCTTAATTCTTTCCTTATCTTCCCATCTATCTTCATGCTGTATTTCTGCTTTTGATGTAATATGCCTTTTGTTTCCAAAGCATTCTTAAGCTAATTTAAGTATTTAGGTGCATTTACTGCGTAACTTTTACAAATAGAATAAAAAGATTACGCATATACAGTGATCAAAGTCACATTACTGTAAATTTGTAATTTACTAACCAGGCGTTTATGGATTTTGTTGCCATTGATTTTGAAACAGCTACCGCCCAGCGTGATTCCCCCTGCGAAATAGGGCTTACCTTTGTATCAGATTTTAAAATAGTTGAAACCAGGTCATGGCTGATTAAACCCAGGTACTACCCTTATTTTGACTACTTTAACATAGCCGTACATGGCATACAGCCCCAGGATGTGGCAAACAAACCAGAAATGCCTGAACTTTGGGAAGAGCTTCTGCCACTGTTAAACAATAAGGTTCTTATTGCTCATAATGCCTCCTTTGATATGAGCGTGTTGCGTAAAACCCTGGAAACGTACCGTTTACCATATCCTAAGTTGCAATATGCCTGTAGCCTGGTTTTTTCAAGAAACCTCTGGACAGGCTTGCCTGCTTATGATCTCAAATCGCTTTGTAACATGCATGGCATTCGCTTTCATCATCACAGAGCTGCTTCAGACTCAAGGGCTTGTGCTGAACTTACTTTAAAGGCAATGGAGCTTACGGGCGCTACCTGCCTGCAGGACTTTCCGGAAAAGTTTCAGCTAACTATCGGGCAGCTCTACGAAGGAGGATATGTTGCCTGTGGAAAAAAGAAAGTAAAAACCAAGGCTGTATAACAATATACGGCCTTGGTTTTATCTTCATCTATAATGTTTGGCAAATATTTCCTGATGGTGTTTTAAAGCAGGCTTTATGTAAAATAAAGCCTTTTTTTTACCTGTATACTAATTTTGTATTAAATACAATAACTACAATTTTATCAATGTTTGTACATACATAGTTTATGTAATAACCATTAACTATTCACACTGATTTTTACTATCCTACCCATTAGATTTGTAAGTGTATAGATGAAATTCAGATGAAATACAGTCTTTCTGCTTTACTGCTGCTTTGCCTTATTCAGATATGTTTTGGACAAGTAGTAGAAACAGGCCTTCCATTTATCAATACCTATACCCCTAAAGATTATAATGCCAATACCCAGAACTGGGCAGTGGCACAAGATAAAAGGGGCATAATGTATTTCGGTAATAATAAAGGCGTACTTGAATATGATGGTGCTTCCTGGCGGTTAATACCGGTGGCTAATCAATCTATTGTACGTTCCTTAGCAGTAGACAGTGCAGGTACAATCTATGTAGGTGCCGTTGGAGAGTTTGGATACCTGGCGCCCGATCAGGAAGGCAAGCTGGTATACCGATCGCTGCTTAATAAAGTTCACTTGCCTGACGCTTCTTTCTCTGACGTATGGACAACATTGGTTCATGAGGGTGCAGTTTATTTTCAAAGCTATACCCGTTTGTTCAGGTACAAAGCCGGCCAGCTTAAAGCATGGCAGGTTAAAAATGCTTACCACAGAAGCTTTGTAGTGCATAACCGCTTTTACATGCGCGAGAGTGGCATTGGGTTAATGACATTAAGAAATGACTCACTGGTACCTGTACCTGGGGGAGAGCTATTTGCAACCGAGTATGTATCTGCAATGCTTCCATTTGAAGATAAGGTTTTAATCGGAACCCGGTCAAATGGTTTATTTCTTTTGGATCCATTGAAAGGTACTGTTCTGCCTTTTAATACGGTTGTAAACCCGATGCTGGAAAAGCATCTGTTGTATCATGGTGCTGTGCTGCCAAACGGAGATTTTGTTTTTGCCACCATCAATGGAGGATTGGTAGTATGGAAAATGAAAGAAAACCAGGTAACAAGAGTTACTCAGAACACTGGTCTCCTTGCCAGAACGGTGTATTTTCTTTACCCTGATAGAAACGGACTGCTCTGGATGGGGCTCTCTAATGGCATTGCTAAAGTTAATCTGGTTTCGCCAATCAGTGTTTTTGATAAATTGCTGGGGCTTGAAGGTGGTGTACTGGCCATTGCCCGCTTTGAAGGAACTTTATATGTAGCTACCCACCAGGGTGTATTCTTTATTGATAAAAACAGTCATTTCAAACAAGTGGAAGGCTTGCCACTGCAATGCTGGCAATTTGAAGTATTTAAAGATCCTGCCCATCATAACAAAGAGCACCTGCTGGTGGCATCAACGAGCGGACTTTACGAAATTAAAAATGATGTTGCTACCAATATTGTAGAAGGCAGGGCCTGTGCTGTTAAAGCATCACGGGTAAACCCACAACGTGTATACGTAGGCTTTAACTCGGCTTTTGGCTCTGTACGTTACCATAATGATGCCTGGCAGGTAGAAGGCGTTTCTGATCTTTATAATGATGAATTCAGGAGTATACAGGAAGATACGGAAGGAAATATTTGGCTTGGGTCCATGTATTCAGGCATAATCAAATTACCTTCACCTGCATGGAACGATTTTCTGCAAGGCAAAAGGCAGGACCTGCAACATGCGTTTAGGATATACAGCACAGATAAAGGTTTGCCATCGCCTAATTGGAATAACTTTTACACGGCAAGCAACAAAGTGTTTCTTTCTACACAGAAGGGTGTGTACACCTATGATACATCCAGCGACCGGTTTATTAAAGATGCAAGTATAGATGCGGCCTTTGCCGGCCAGGACCGGTGGGTGTATTGTTTGCAGGAAGATAGCAAAGGAAACCTATGGTATGATTCTGATAAAGGAAAAGGAGTATTGATAAAGCAGGATAATTCCTTTTCGGTGTTTGAAAATCCGTTCAAGCGTATTATTGTTTCACCAGAAAACCAGGTAACTGCTTATGCTGATAATAACGATATAATATGGTTTGGTACCTCCAATGGCTTGTTTAGGTATGATAATACCAATAAAGTTGGCTATGAAAGTGCTTACCGTACATTGATTAGAAAAGTTACGATTGGTAAAGACTCCACGATCTTTTACGGATCATTTACGAGTGAACAAAGCCCTGATGACCATATAGTAACTGTTGCAGATCTACAGCCCGGAGCTTATAAAACAATACTTGAATACCTGTATAATTCGGTTGCATTTCACTTTTCTGCACCTTCTTATGATGATGAAGAGTCTACACAGTTTTCTTACCGCTTAAAGGGCTACGATAAGCAATGGTCTGCCTGGACCAACGAAACCAAAAAAGAATACACCAACCTGCCGGAAGGAAAGTATACCTTTATGGTGAAGGCCAGGAATTTCTACGGAACGGAAAGTGAAGAGGCTAGTTTTGAGTTTAAAATATTACCTCCCTGGTACAGAACCCAGTTGGCATATGTAGGCATGCTGGCTTTGTTTTGCGGAAGTATTTTTATGGCAGCCAGGGCGTACTCTAAGCGATTAGTAAAAGATAACCAGCGCCTTGAAGATATTGTACAAAGCCGTACAGCAGAAATTAAACTCCAGAAAGAGAGGATAGAGAACCAAAAAAATGAAGTAGAAAAATCGTATCAGAATGTAACTACCCTTAGCCAGATCGGGCAAAGCATTACCTCTACCCTGGACCTGGAAAGTATAATGAATAATTTATACTTTAGTATTACTCCACTTATGGACTGCTTTTACCTGGGTGTTGGAACCTATAATGAAAGCACCCAGGAAATTGAGTTTAAATATGCCTATGAAGATGGAGAGGAGTTACCACCATTTGCAATACAATTAAGTAACGATAAAACCCTGATAACCCGCAGTTTCTTAAATACTAAAGAAATTTTCAGCAACAATGTGCAGGAAGAGTATGCTGATTATGCAACCTACCTGGCCGGGCACCCTTATGCAGATATGGAGCAATGCTGCTCTATTATTTGTGTGCCCTTGCAGATAAAAGATAAAACCCTGGGTGTAATTACCGTAATGAGCCTGTGGAAAAATGCGTACCAGGCTTTTCACCTGGATATTTTACGTAACCTGGCTTCGTATACTGCAATTGCCCTGGACAATACTTACGCCTACCTCAGGCTAAATGAAATCAATGAGGAAATGTCTTCTACGCTGGAAAACCTTAAAACGGCCCAATCTCACCTGGTACAGGCAGAAAAAATGGCTTCATTAGGTCAACTTACAGCAGGAGTTGCCCATGAAATTAACAATCCTATTAACTTTGTATCTGCAGGTATAGATTCTCTCAATATAAACTACCAGGATTTAAGCGAACTACTGAATAAAATTACGCTGGTTAAACCAGGAGAAGATAATACAGCACTTATTGAGTCAATATATAAACTTCAGAAAGAAATTGACCTGGATTACCTGCTTGAAGAAATACCGCTGTTGTTAAACAGTATTAATGATGGGGCCAGGCGGACTACAGAGATTGTAAAAAGCCTGCGAAATTTTACGAGGTTGGATGAAGATAACCTAAAGTCTGCCAATATACACGAAGGCATAGACTCTACCCTTGTTATTTTACGAAACCAGATTTCTGACCGGATTGAAGTAGTAAAAGATTTTGGCTCTGTCCCGGATATAGCCTGCTATCCCGGGCAGCTAAACCAGGTTTTTATGAATATTCTTGCCAATGCTTTACAAGCTATAGACGGGCAGGGAAAAGTATTTATTAAAACATATGCAGAGAAAGGCTTTGCCTGTATTTCTATAAAGGATACAGGAAAGGGCATGAGCCCGGAAGTTAAAAAGCGCATATTTGAGCCATTCTACACTACAAAAGATGTTGGAGCAGGCACAGGCTTAGGGCTTTCTATTTGCTACGGTATTATAGAAAAGCATAAAGGAAAAATTGATGTTGAAAGCACACCAGGTAAGGGTACAGAGTTTATTATTTACTTGCCCTTAACACTTATTTAAGATGGAAGAAACTATTAGCAAGCCCAAAATTTTGTACGTGGATGATGAGGAAAATAATCTCATTGTTTTTAAAGCCTCTTTAAGGAGACATTACGATATTTATGTAAGCAGATCAGGAGAAGAAGGCCTTAAAGTTATTAAAGATAATGATATCGATATTATTATCACAGATCAGCGTATGCCGGGTATGACAGGGGTAGAGTTTTTAAAGCAATTGCCGGCTGAGCAAATGGCTATACGTATGGTACTTACCGGCTTCAGTGATGTTGCTGCCATTATAGATGCTATTAATACAGGGAAAGTATACCGTTATATTACCAAGCCCTGGGATAAGGATGAGTTAAAAATAACTATTGACAATGCCATTGAAGCCTTAAAGCTCAGGAAAAAGAACCTGCTACTAATAAATGAGCTACAGGAGGCGAATGAAAAGCTGGAGCAAAAGGTTGAAGAAAGAACCGCTGATCTTAATGCGGCTATTATTGAAATCAATAAGCAAAAACTCGAGCTGGAGCAGCTCAATTCTACCAAAGACAAGTTTTTTTCAATTATAGCGCATGATTTGCGCGGGCCAATCAGTTCGCTCTCCAGCTTTTCTACCATGCTGAGCCACTTTGGTGATAGCATGACGTCAGAAGAAATAAGCAAACTGGCTAAAGAACTGAACCTGGCAACAAAAAATGCTTTAAGCCTGGTTGAAAACCTTTTGACCTGGGCCTACACCCAAATGAAGCAGGTAAAGCATGAGCCCCAGGTAGTGGAGGTAAGTACTGTAATACATGAAACGCTAAGCCAGCTGGCTTCCACTGCACAAAACAAGCAGATAACCCTGCACCAGGATACTACGTCTGGGCTGGAAGTATTTGCGGATGTTAATCATTTACGGCTGGTATTGCGAAACCTTACTTCTAATGCAATCAAGTTTACTGATAAGGGCGGTTCTATCACTATTTCCGCTAAGCCTGGTTCTAATGCAGATGCAGAAATTAGTGTACGAGATACAGGCATAGGTATAAAACCTGAGAAACTGGATAGTCTTTTTAAACTTGGACAGAGCCGTAGTTCTGATGGTACAGACGGAGAAAAAGGCACAGGGCTGGGTTTGATTCTGTGCAAAGAATTTATAGAGAAAAACGGGGGGCAGATCAGTGTTAATAGTGCTGTTGGCGAGGGTACTACCTTTACGCTTTTCCTGAAACAAGCCTGATGGATCAGGCCTGGTTATAAAAAAGCGAGGTGCATTTAGGTGCATCTCGCTTTTTTTATCGCTTTACTATCTTATAAGCTTGCTTGGGTGGAAGCTACCAGGTCAATATTCAATATAAAATTATTATCAATTGCTTTATCACCCAGGTTATCAAAGAAAGATCCGGAACCATACCTGATATCATACTTGGTGCGATCAATAGTGATAGAAGCTAGAGCTTTTAGGGTATTGCCATTTTGGGTAATAGTAGCCGGAAACTCAACAGGCTGCTTAATTCCTTTAATAGTAAGGTCGCCTTTTACCTGGTATTGGTTTTTACCTTTTGGAGTTACCTTACCTATTACCAATGTTGCTTTAGGGTGCTTTGCAGTCGAAAAGAAGTCATCAGACTTCAGGTGGCCTACCAGTTGCTGGTTGTATTTTTCATCTTTTAAATCAACACAGGTAATCGAGTTCATATCAATTTCAACTACCCCACCAGTAACCTGGTTGCCTTTTGTTGTAAGGTTACCATTGGCTACGCTTACATAGCCATTATGCTGGCCGGTTACTTTTTTGCCAACCCACTCTACTTTAGTCTGCTGCTTGTCAATGCTATATTCTATGTTTTTGCTGGTAAAGGCTAAAGCAAATACAGCTACAAGTAAGGCAAGAATTACGTTTTTACTTCTCATTGTTTATTAAATTATTATTGGTTTGTTTTAATTTCTGTTGCAAAAGTAGTGTACTGCCAGTACCTGTGCATTGATGTGGATTAAGAAAAAACCTTAAAGTAGATTAAGAACTATGGTATAGTTGGCATTGTGTAGCTGCTTTTTCGTAAGGGCCTGTTATATTTGCAAAACAGGACCGGGATTGCCGGTTTCCTGATACGCAAACGGACATGATGAATCTTGAACTATCTATAAAGGCAGCTATAAGCGATGCCTTTGCCTCGCTCTTTAACCATACAATTGCATTAAGCGATATTCAACTCCAACCTACCCGCAAAGAGTTTGAAGGAACATATACCTTTGTAACTTTTCCTTATGGAAAAATTTCTGGTAAAAACCCAGAAGAAACTGGGCATATCCTGGGCCGGCACCTGGCCGAAAACTCAAAGGTTATAAGTGATTTTAATGTAGTAAAAGGGTTTCTGAACCTGGTGATAGATGATTCAGTATGGATGAAGCTGTTTAACGAACTGGCAGATGTGCCAAGCGTAGGAATGGCTCCTGCTAACGGACAGCGCGTAATGGTTGAGTATTCTTCACCTAACACTAATAAGCCCCTGCACCTGGGGCATATGCGTAATAATTTTTTAGGGTATTCGCTGGCAGAGATTCTTCGGGCTGCCGGGTACGATGTAATTAAAGCTAACCTGGTAAACGATCGGGGTATTCATATATGTAAATCTATGCTGGCTTACCAGCAGTTTGGCCAGGGCGAAACACCTGAGAGTGCCGGTATGAAAGGCGATCACCTTATAGGAAAGTACTATGTAATTTTTGATAAGGAGTACAAAAAAGAGATCGAAACCTTAAAAGCTAATGGTTTAGGTGAAGAGGAAGCTAAAAAGGAAGCACCCCTGATTAAAGGAGCGCAGGAAATGCTGCAGAAATGGGAGCAGGGTGATGCAGAAGTGCGCAGCCTCTGGCAAACCATGAACGGCTGGGTATACGATGGTTTCCGCGAAACCTATAAGAAAATGGGAGTATCTTTTGATAAATACTACTATGAATCGGATACTTATTTACTGGGTAAGGATATAATTGAAGAAGGGCTTTCTAAAGGAGTATTTTACAGAAAAGACGATGGCTCCGTATGGATTGACCTGACCGAAGAAGGGATGGACCACAAGCTAGTGTTGCGGTCTGATGGTACTTCTGTATACATTACCCAGGATATAGGTACGGCAGATCTTAAATACAATGATTTTAAGCTGGACAAATCTGTTTATGTGGTAGGAAACGAACAGGACTATCATTTTAAAGTACTGTTCAATATAATGAAGAGACTGGGCCGTACCTATGCCGATGGTTTGTATCACTTATCCTATGGAATGGTAGACCTGCCGTCTGGTAAAATGAAATCCAGGGAAGGCACTGTTGTAGATGCCGATGACCTGATGGCCGAAATGGAGGCAACGGCTGCTCATCATACAAAGGAGCTTGGCAAGATAGAAGGATTTACCGAAGAAGAAGCAAGTAAATTGTATTATACGCTGGCTATGGGAGCGCTTAAGTACTTTTTGTTAAAAGTAGATCCCAAAAAACGGATGTTGTTCAACCCGGAAGAGTCTATAGAATTCCAGGGTAACACAGGGCCATTTATTCAGTATACGCATGCTCGTATTGCGGCAATTTTGCGCAGAGCAGAGCAATTGCAGATTTCAGGTACTGCCGATTCGTTTAAAGGATACAATTTAAAACGTGTAGAGCAGGAAGTAGTATATATGCTATCTGAGTATCCTAAACGTATACAGGAAGCCGCACAACAATATTCTCCCGCTACCATTGCACAATATGCATATGATCTGGCTAAAGAATACAACCGTTTTTATACAGAGTTATCAATATTTAATGATCCTGATCCTGCGGCGGTGAGCTTTAGGGTTGGATTTTCTGCACTGGTTGCAAAAACCATACGTAGTGCCATGAGGCTTTTAGGTATTGATGTGCCAGAAAGAATGTAACAGAAACGCTGATTTATAACTTAAATCCTGAATACTGAACAAAAGCGTATATATAGTGTTCAATGTTAAAAAGTAGATAGAAGATTTAAAACACAGATCCAATACCATGAAAACCCCGATTATAATTGGCCTTATGCTGATAGCCCTGCTGGGCGCTGCCTTTAGTTTTAAAAATGACGATGGCAAAAAAAACAAAAAAAAGGTGTCGTTTTACGATTTTAAAGTAAACTCTATTGAAGGTGAGCCTATTAACTTCTCGAAATTTAAAGGCAAAAAAGTATTGTTGGTTAATGTAGCGTCTAAATGTGGTTATACTTACCAGTATAAGGATCTGCAGGCACTGCACCAACAGTATGGCGATAAAGTGGTGGTTCTGGGTTTTCCGGCTAACAATTTCGGAAAGCAGGAGCCTGGTTCTCTCCAGGAAATAGCGGAGTTCTGCGGCCGCAACTATGGCGTTTCTTTCCAGATGTTTGAAAAGATCTCGGTTGCCGGTGAAGATAAACATCCGCTTTACAAATGGCTATCTTCCAAAGAGCTTAATGGTTGGAATGACCAGGAGCCACAGTGGAACTTTAATAAGTACCTTATTAATGAAAAAGGGGAGCTGGTGAAGTATTTTCCTTCTAAAGTGAGCCCCATGAGTGAAGAAGTACTGGCTGAAATCAGAAAATAAACGAATGCCTCAACAACCGGCACCCTCTTACTTGACATCTTCCAGTAAAGCGAAGGCCTGGCTATCTGCAGCCAGGCCTCGTACATTACCGCTGGCGCTATCCAGTATACTAATGGGTAGTTTTCTGGCTGCTGCTACTAATAATTTTAACGGGTTGGTATTTGCGCTGGCTGTTTTAACTACAACATGCCTACAGATCCTGTCCAACCTGGCCAATGATTATGGTGACTCTATACACGGTGCGGATAGCGCTGACCGTGAGGGCCCAAAGCGAGCTGTACAGGCAGGCTTGATTTCTGCAGCCGCCATGAAGAGAGCAATGATTATTTTTGGCTTTTTATCTCTTGCTTCTGGTATAGCCCTGTTATGGGCTGGTCTGGCCGGAGCAAGTTGGGTAGCTTTGGTAACCCTGTTCGGGATGGGCATTGCAGCAATAATTGCTGCCATTACCTATACTTCAGGTTCCAGGCCCTATGGCTATGCAGGCCTAGGCGATATTTCAGTACTTCTCTTTTTTGGGCTTTTAGGTGTGTTAGGTACATTTTACCTGCATACCCAGGTTCTGTATTGGGAGCTTATATTGCCTGCATTGAGTTGTGGCTTTTTTGCAACCGCAGTTTTAAACGTAAATAACATCCGCGATATCGAATCAGATAGTAAAGCAGGCAAGCGATCTATACCCGTACGGCTAGGGCGTGAGCGTGCCCGGGTTTACCACATGCTTTTGCTGATAGCAGGTTTTGTATGTGCAGCACTATATGTAGTTGCAGATTATATGCATCCCATACAGTGGCTTTTTATTTTGGTAACACCCTTATTGATAAAAAATGCTAGAGCTGTACTTACCAAATCCAAAGCAAGTGAGCTGGATCCTTACCTTAAACAAATGGCATTAAGTACTTTGTTTTTTGTGATTCTTTTTGGGCTGGGCCAACTATATACACTGCTCCTTTAGTAGTAACAACTTACGGGTACGGTACAAATTTAATTTTAAGTAAAAAGCCGGTAACAACATGCATATTATGCTCTGTTGTTACCGGCTTAATAATTTAATAATAGTAAAATAACATTCCAATCCTGTAAGATTCTGAATATACTCATAATTTTGATACAATTTTATGAGAGTACCTACTTACATAATTGGGTTTGTTTTGCCTGCACTTTTGCTTTGGGCGGTGCAGAGCTTTCTTTTATTTGGGCAATCGCCAATAGAGCAAAATACAATAACACCAGCGCCTGCATCGCTTGAAGCTACTTATTTAAGTAATGCTGATACTGACCTTTTTGATCAGCTTGTTGTATTGGATTGCATAACAAGCGATACCGGACAGGCTACAGTTTCGCTTCCCAGGCTTTTGCTTTTATACCTTTTATTTTCATCTTCCTGTTTTCTAAGTGCTACCCTATATTCTGCACGGGGGCAGGGTATAGCCTTTATCAGTTCTTATGTGCGTAATGTCTTTTATGTGTTCGTTACCGCACTTGCGCCATAGCTTTTTTACTCCTTTCTGTAACACCTTTATTTGCTTAGCCAATTCATAATGGTAATGCAAAACCATGCATTGTACCCTTTCAAAAATGATTGGCATTTACTCACACATACACACTAATTTAAATTTATGTCTAATACTAACACGGTACTCTCTAAGCCTGGACTGCTAAAAAAGTACAGGTTTAAAACAATAGATATCATCATAAAAAAAGAAAGAACCTTTATGCTTTGGATCACTGGTGCTTTTATCCTGGCTGGTATTGTATATCCTTATCCGCAGGTAGCTATGTGGCTGGGCTTTGCCTTTGCAGGATATTCGGCTATTGCCAATGATAGCATCCAAACGATAGGCACATTTATATCATCTAACCATAGGCGACCCTGGTGGCAGCTTTGGTTATTTATGGGCGGTATTTTCCTGATCACAATTTTTGCCAGCTGGTACTTGTTCAATGGAGATGTGAGCTTTCAGCGCTTATCCGCAAAAGGACTAACCGAAGCTCCAAAGTCTTTCAGCTTTTTGCAATTGGCAGCTCCAATTGTTTTGTTGATAGTTACCCGTATGCGTATGCCAGTTTCTACCACGTTTATGCTGCTTAGTTCTTTTTCAGCCACATCGGCTACCATTGGCGCAATGCTACAAAAAAGTATTACCGGGTATGTTATTGCTTTTTTTGTAGCCATTATATTTTTCGCTGTCATAAACAAATATTTCAAGCGTTTCCATGCTAAAAAAGCTCACCCAGCCTGGTATGTTGCCCAATGGATAATTAGCGGAGGGTTGTGGTCTGTATGGCTGGTACAAGATGCAGCCAATATTGCGGTATACTTGCCCAGAACATTAAGCCTGCTAGAGGTTTGTGTGTTTACCGGCTATATCTTTTTTGGGTTAGGCCTGTTATTTTACCTGAAAGGTGATAAAATACAGAAAGTTATTGATGAAAAGTCTGAAGTGCAGGATGTGCGCAATGCTACCTTTATTGACCTGGTGTATGCTATTACGCTGCTTTACTTTGCCAATGTTAGTGTAATACCAATGAGTACAACCTGGGTGTTTCTGGGCTTGCTGGCAGGTAGAGAACTGGCCTATAAACTTACCCAGCATAAGACAAAAAGCTTTAACAAAACCTTTACACTCATTGGTAAAGATATACTTTATGCCGGTATTGGTTTACTGATATCTGTGATCCTGGCCATATTTATTAACCCGGTAATCTGGAAAGAAATGATGGCTAATTTTTAGTATGCCGGGCTGCACAGAAAAGATATGGTTATAAAAAACCGGCAGAAATATAAAGAACACTGGTTCTATACATTTCTGCCGGTTTATTTTTTACAGAGCACAAATTTACTTTACTGCTTTACGCTCAATTTCGCGCAGGTTTTCCATCTTTTTATTCCTCAGGAAGCCATTAATATCTTCAAAATGCTCCCGGATCCGTTTGTTGCCGAATTCAAATACCTTATTAGCCAGGCCATCCAGAAAGTCCCTGTCGTGCGATACCAGGATCAGGGTGCCGTCAAAGGCTTTAAGGGCATCTTTTAAAATATCTTTTGTTTTAATATCCAGGTGGTTGGTAGGCTCATCAAGAATCAAAAGATTTACAGGCTGCAGTAGTAGCTTGATCATGGCCAGGCGGGTTTTTTCACCTCCTGAAAGCACTTTTACCTTTTTATCTATGGTTTCGCCACTAAACATAAATGCTCCCAGAATATCCTTGATCTTGGTACGTATATCGCCTACTGCAATCTGGTCAATGGTTTGGAAAACAGTAAGCTCTCCATCCAGTTTTGAAGCCTGGTCCTGGGCAAAATAGCCGATCATGGCGTTATGACCTAGTTGTAACTTGCCGTCATATTCAATTTCGCCCATTATGGCTTTTACAAGCGTAGATTTTCCTTCGCCATTTTTGCCTACAAAGGCTATTTTTTCGCCACGCTCAATAGTTAAAGATGCATCTTTAAATACAACATGGTCGCCATAGCTTTTGCTTAGGCCTTCGGCTATTACCGGGTAGTTGCCAGAGCGTGGAGCAGGAGGGAACTTAAGATGCAGAGCCGAAGTATCTACTTCATCTACTTCTATCAGTTCCATTTTTTCAAGCATTTTTACCCGCGATTGTACCTGTAGCGTTTTAGAGTAAGTACCCTTAAAGCGCTCTATAAAGCCTTGGATCTCCGCAATCTCCTTCTGCTGATCGTCATACTGTTTCTGCTGTTGCTCGCGTCTTTCTTTACGTAGTTGCAGGTAATGAGAGTAGGTAGCTTTATAGTCGTAAATACGACCCATCGTCACCTCAATGGTACGATTGGTTATATTGTCTACAAAGGTCTTATCATGCGATATAACTATAACAGCTTTTGCATTGTTGATCAGGAAATCTTCCAACCATTGTATAGACTCAATATCAAGATGATTTGTAGGCTCATCAAGTAAAATAAGGTCTGGCTTCTGAAGCAGAATTTTAGCAAGCTCAATTCGCATGCGCCAGCCACCACTAAACTCTTTGGTAGGCCTGTTAAAATCTGCCCGCATAAAGCCCAGCCCCATCAGCGTCTTTTCAACTTCTGCATCAAAGTTTATTTCCTCAATAGAGTAGTATTGCTCGCTTAGTTCAGAAACCTGTTCAATAATGCGGCTGTACTCATCAGATTCATAATCGGTACGTGTTTCAAGCTGCAGGTTTAGTTCATCCATCTGGGCCTTCATAGCCAGTACTTTGCTAAAAGCTTTCGAGGCTTCTTCAAACACGGTGCAATTATCATCGGTTAATAAATGCTGGGGTAGGTAGGCAATTACAGCATCTTTAGGAGCCGATACTTTGCCGCGGGTAGGTTTATTAACTCCTGCAATTATTTTTAACAGGGTAGATTTACCTGCTCCGTTTTTGCCCATAAGGGCAATCCTGTCGTTTTCGTTTATGTTAAAAGAAATGTTGCTAAAAAGGGCTGCTCCACTAAACTCAACGCTTACGCCATCTACTGAGATCATGCTTTAGTTTACTATATAGGGTTGTTAATTACACAAAGGTTAAAGCTGCAAAGATACTACTATTTTCGGTTTGTTTTGGTTCAATTGTTCTTCCCTTTGCGCAGATTAAAATTTACTGCCATAAGCCAGGTATAATAGTTGAAGCCAGTGTACCTACGGATACAGCAGCAAATGCAAAACACACAGTTATGCCTTAAAACGTGCTGGATGGTAATGAAATAAAATTATAGGATCGGGGTAAGGATTATTCATTGGCGAGCCAATGCTTGCATTCGGCAATATTTACAAAGGTTTCGATAAAGAGTTTATCATGGCGGGCTTTAAAGTTTACATTCAACACAGTGGTTTGTGTAAACAGATCTTCAGAAATAATTACACCTACTTTTCTAAGGCCTAATGCAGATACTTCAGGAAACCATTCTTCTGAGAGGTACTGCTGTACCGGGTCAGATAATTTTTTGAGCTGCGTATGGATGCTGATATGCTTTGTAATGCCCTTATCGGTAATCATTCTTGTGATAAAGGAACAACCTTTCTTTACATGGTCCAGGTTGAGATTGCCAATCCATTTGGCTGTAATTATATTATTTTCGGCATCATAATATATCTTAACAAATTTTTCACGAAGTAGTAACTCTGGAACCATCATACATAAACTATATAAATTTTTGAGCGCATCGTACAGAGTCAATAGCAGCTATCAAAGCAAATAAACATGAGCAATCTTTTATGCGCTCTATATTACAAGGTGTAAAATTGGCCATTCATTTATACATTTCTAAGTAAGATAGCTTTAAATTGCATTAAAATCCCCTCTGTATAAGTGTTTTTACGATAATGAATTACTATCCAGTTACATAGGGGAAAGCTAGACTCAGTACCAATCAAATTTAATTGCTTTGGTATTTTATATTACACCATGTACCTACATATAGTTTATACCTTTCCTGAATTTTCATTATTGCTTCATAAAATTTAATCTAAATTTGATAAAACCAAAAGCTGAATTTTTGCTTCTGGTTGTTATTAAGCAGTATATAGGCTGCAGAATCAATAAGATGTTATGAAGAAATTGATTATACTGGTTTTGATGCTTGGCTTGGTGCAAATAAGCTTCGCCCAGAAAAAAACAAGCAACAAAAAGCTTAAAACCAGCCGTAGTTTTGCTTCAGGTAAAATAAGGCCTGTTCCTAAGCTGAGCCTGGGCCCCAAAGTAGGGCTGGGTTTTGCCTACATACATTCTGCTAACTTACCGGTTAATTTGCTGGCACAGGCAGAAACCAGTGCACAGATAGCTAAATGGAGCAGTAAAGGCCGCCTTGGCACATACTCTGGTATTGGTTTATTTGCACAGTATGATTTTACAAAACGGTTTTCATTAATATCAGAAGCTACTTACAACCCGTATAATGCAGGCTTTGACCTGCTATATATAGAAGATAATCGTACAGCGGGTGGAACCGGTATATTAACAACCGTAAACTCAAATGCAAACATTAAGTCTGCTATGTGGAGTGTGCCCCTAATTGCACGATTTAACATAATTAATAACAGAAGTTATGCGGCAGGTTTATTAGGTGGATTACGGTTTAATTTGATGGGGTCTACCCATATCAGATCTGAAGAAACAGAAACAAAAGACTTTTATAGTGACCAGGCTTTCAGGGAATCCCGGCAGGAAATGAGAAATGCTACCGCTTCGCTGGATGTATTCAGGCGCCAGAGAAACCACCTGATCATTGGCCTGGTAACTACCTTTAAGGAAACAGGTAATGGTTTGATGGTAGATATTCGCTATAACATGCCTGTTACCAGGTCTGAGCTTTATACTAATAACGCAAGTTTTATTAACCACTCATATAAAAACAACAACCTGTTTGGCTACGTGGGTAAAGAAGAGGCGGAGGCTACTGTACCCGGCTATAAGCTAAACGATTTTAAACTAGGCATGATAGAGGTTTGTGTTAGCTACCAGATCTTTAAACGATAACCTGTGCTTAAAAGCTTAACCATAGGCAGCCCATACTTTTCGAAGCATAGGCTGCCTATAGTTTTTAATAGGGTTTACAGCTAAAAAGGAAAGAATTGGGGGATCAGAAAAGTAGCCAGGAGCCAGAATATAATATTTAAAGGGGTACCTACCTTTACGAAATCCATAAATTTATATTGACCTGCACCGTAGATCATGGTATTGGTTTGGTAACCAACCGGTGTCATAAAGCTGGAAGATGCTGCAAATGCTATAGCAAACAGGAAGGGCCTTGCATCTACCCCTAAGGCATTGGCTGCAACAATAGCCATAGGTGCCAGCAGAACAGCACTAGCATTGTTAGACATCATATCAGTAAGTATGGTGGTAATAAGGTAAAAGGCAGATAATATTACCAATGGTCCATAATCTCCCAGTAAATCAATTATACCTGTAGCAATGAGTTCGGCTGTACCCGTATTTTGTAAGGCTGTACCCAGGCTCAGTGCACCAGCCAGCAGAAAGATTACCCTCCAGTCTATGGCCTCATAAGCATCAAGGGTAGTAATACAATTTGTAAGGATTAAGAGGAGGCAGCCAATAATAGCAGCAAACATTATTGACATGAGGTTAAAGCTGGCTACTAGTACTACTCCAATAATAATAGCAAAGGCCAGAAAAGCCTTGGTACGCCTTAGCATCGGTATACCCAGTTCCGAAATAATAAGGAAGGGGCTTTCTTGTTTCGACTCCAGCTTTTTAAGTTCTGGTAACTGGTTTTTGCGCACTTCAATTAATAAGGCATCTCCGGCAGCCAGTTGGGTGTTAGTTAGCTTTTCGCGCATTACGCGGCCTCTGTGCCGTATGGCTAGTACTGTACTGTAAAAGCGCCTGCGGAAGTTGATCTGCTTAAGGGTACGGCCCTCTAACTCGCTGTTAGGGGCTATAATGGCTTCAACCAACAGGGTATTGGCTTTTGCTACATTCTTTTGCTTTGCATCAATTTTCAGGTCGATGCCTTGCTTTTCTTTGATCTGGTTAATGCGTTTTACATCACAGCGTACTTTTAATATATCACCTTCCTGTATTATTACATCACCATGGGGGGTAAAGAAAAAGTCATTGTTACGCTGTATTTCCATTACATCAATATCCAATTCTCTCACAAAATCTGCATTGATCAACTTTTTACCAATGGCCGGGGAGTCGGGCAGTACAATTATTTCAGTTAAGTAATCACCCATGCCAAACTTCTGGCTCAGTTCAGCTTCTTGCTTTCGTTCAGGGATCAGATGTATGCCAACCACAAGCATATATATTACACCTGTGCCTAAAAAAATAATGCCCAGCGGAGTCATTTCAAAGATACCGATAGGAGGTTGCCCATGTTGCTGGGCTATACTGCTCACCAAAATATTGGTAGAAGTACCGATCAGTGTACAAACACCACCAAACATAGAAGCAAAAGAAAGTGGCATTAGTAGTTTGGAAGGACTATGGCCAGAATCATTGGCAGCGCCAATCATTAGTGGTATCATTATGGCCACCACCGGAGTATTATTGATAAAAGCAGAAACGATCCCTACTGATACCATCAGTACCAGTGTGGCAAAATAAAAGTTGTATTTAAATAAAGTAGAGAGTTTGGCCCCCAATGAGTTAACGGCCCCTGTTTTAAAGAGCCCGGAACTAAGTACAAACATAGCGCCAACCGTTACTGTGGCTGTATTGCTAAATCCTTCTACACCTTCTTCGGCTGTAATAATTCCACTTACAATAAGGGCTGCCATAATCAATATGGCTACCAGATCTACTGGTAATAGTTCAGTTGCAAAAAGTATTACAGCTGCAAAAGTTATTATCAGTACAATAATAATGTCGGGCGTCATCAGGATGCTTAAAAAAATGAATTCAACAGCTTATACGTAAACATAGATAAGGGTTTTGCAGGTTAAAATTTTATTGTAGTATCGTATTCTATAACTGCAAGCCTTCTTCTGCAGTTATAGTGGTACCAATATCATATACTTTTCATGCAAGCAACGCCCTTCACTACTTTTACAGTTATTCAATACAAGCCTGGAAATGCCTGGTGGGCAATGCGGCAAATGGGCTTTGCTGATCGTGCACTTAAAAATATTCCGGGTCTTTTGTTTGCCCGCATGCTTGGAAGCGGCAAAGGTGTAGCTTTTAGCCTGGGGCCCGACTGGCACCGTTATGCGCTGCTTATGGTCTGGCAAAATAGGGAAGTTGCCCGGTTGTTTATGGAAACTTCTGTGTTTATTGCCGACCAGGCAGCCCATGCAAGCCTATGGACACTTGAGCTTGAAACCCTGCAGGCACATGGTTTATGGGATGGGCTTAATCCTTTCGGAACAATAAGGTGCGAACAGCAGGCAGATGAGCCGGTAGCGGTACTTACCAGGGCCTCTTTGCACTGGCATGCTTTGCCCCGTTTTATTATGCAGGCAAGAAAAGCAAGCCATCAGGTTGCAAAGGCAGAAGGTTTGTTGTTTTCCTGCGGAATAGGAGAGATCCCACTGCTCAGGCAAGCCACCTTCAGCGTCTGGAAGGACCTGGCCTCTGTTAAAGCATATGCCTATACCAATGCAGACCATAAAAAAGCTATCCGCAGCAAACATGAGCTTAACTGGTATAAAGAAGAGTTGTTCGCCCGCTTTACTGTAACCGGAAGCAAAGGTACCTACGCCGGAACTGATCCTTTGGAAATGGCAGTACCCTTGGGCTTAGGCAAGGCAACAAAGAAGGTAAAAATCGCATAATTTTGGTATATCGATTGCACAACTTTTGGTTTATATTGCGGTTAAGCGCAGCTTCATTTATAAATTAGCTAAAAGTTTATACTTTGTGTTTGATAAAACTGAATATAAGACTATTTTTGGCTTCCGAATCTTAAAATGTTAACATGGCTGAAGTAATAAAAATGCCCAAGATGAGCGACACTATGACTGAAGGTGTGATAGCTGCTTGGCATAAAAAAGTAGGAGATACTGTAAAGTCCGGTGATATATTGGCTGAAGTAGAGACTGACAAAGCTACAATGGAGCTTGAGTCTTACGAAGATGGCACTCTGCTTTACATAGGCCCCAAAGAACAGGATTCTGTACCTGTTGATGGTGTACTGGCTATTATAGGAAAAAAAGGCGAAAACATAGATAGCCTCCTTAATACAATAAATAATGGTGGCGCTGCCCCTAAAGAAGAAAAGGCAGAATCTGGTCAGCCTGCTGCAACCCCTGCCAAGGCCGAGGAGTCTGAGGAAGCAACTGATACATCTTCTATAGATGCCAATGTAATTACCATGCCTAAAATGAGTGATACCATGCAGGAAGGTACTATTGTTGCATGGCACAAAAAAGTTGGTGACAAGGTAAAGTCTGGCGATTTGTTGGCTGAAGTAGAAACCGACAAGGCTACTATGGAGCTAGAGTCTTACGAAGATGGTACGCTGCTTTACATTGGTGTTGAAGAGGGTAATGCCGTAGCGGTAGATGCTGTAATTGCTATTATCGGTAAAGAAGGTGCTGACTATAAAGCCTTGCTAAACAAAGGTAAAGGTACTAAAAGCAAAGCTGCAGCTACAGAGTCTGCACCTGAAGCGGCTGAGCAAACCGGCCAACCTCATACTTCTGACGCAGGTTCTGCGGCAGTTTCAAACAGCGATGACCGCGTAAAAATTTCGCCCCTGGCCCGCAGAATAGCACGTGAAAAAGGCATAGATCCTAAAGAACTAAGAGGTTCTGGAGAGGGTGGCAGAATTGTTAAAAAAGATATCGAAAACTTTACTCCTTCAGCTAAACCAGCTGCTCAGCCTGCACAAAAAGCTGCTGCTGCAACCAGTGCTGCTCCGGTAGGCCAGGAAAGCTTTACTGAGGTTAATGTATCGCAAATGCGTAAAACCATTGCCCGCAGATTAGCTGAAAGCAAGTTTAGTGCACCGCACTTCTATGTAACCATGGAAATTAACATGGATAAAGCCATAGAAGCCCGTAAAAACATGAACGAATATGCTGGTACTAAAATCTCCTTCAATGACCTGGTGATTAAAGCAACTGCGGCAGCCCTTAAAAAGCATCCAAAAGTAAACTCATCATGGAGAGGCGATAAGATCCGTTACAACGAGCATGTACATATTGGTATGGCGGTAGCTGTTGAAGAAGGCCTTTTGGTACCTGTAATTCGTTTTGCTGATACCAAGTCGCTGTCACAGATTTCAGCAGAAGCAAAAGACTTTGGTGCAAGAGCTAAAAACAAACAACTACAACCAGCCGATTGGGAAGGCAATACCTTTACCATCTCTAATTTAGGTATGTTTGGTGTAGAAGACTTTACGGCAATCATTAACCCGCCAGATGCTTGTATTTTAGCTGTAGGTGGTATTAAAGAAACCGTAGTTGTTAAAAACGGACAGATGCAGGTAGGTAATGTAATGAAAGTTACCCTTTCTTGCGACCATCGTGTTGTAGATGGAGCCCTTGCTGCAGGCTTCCTGCAAACACTTAAAGGTTTGCTTGAAGACCCGGTGCGTATACTGGTGTAAATTATAAAGTTATGAATAACAAAAGCGCCCTGCTACTGGCTTGCAAACCAGAGTAGGGCGCTTTTTTATTACCTGTAGCGGATATTTTCCTTTAGCCTTACGTTCCATAAAAATAGCCACAACCCTGTGGGCTGTGGCTACTGAAAAAAAATAACATGAAATATACTAGGCTCTTAGCAGCTTAAATATATCGGTAGGCGTTTGGCAGAGGATAGTTTGATTTCTGTAACTCGCGATGGGGCATTTAAAAAGTGTAGGATTCTTTCTTAGGATGCACAACCATTCTGCGTCTGTAAATTCTCGGCCTTTTATTACCTCCTGATAGTACGAATGAGCCTTATTTAGTATCTCTTTTGGGCTCACGTTGAGCCGGCTCAATAGCTGCCTGAGGATAGTTTCTGAAATTTCTACCTGGTGAATCTCCTGTCGGTTTACTTTTGATGTAAGTGACATGGCATAGGCCAGGGTCATCCGGTCTTTTGGAGATTCATTATCGTAGTAGATGGTTAATTCTGGATTCGAAGTTTGCATACTATCAATTTTAAAAAATGAACATTGTATTTTACAGGGGGCTCAACCCCAGGTGTATGCAGGGCCAGGTCTATAACCTGTTTTTTCTTTTATACAATGTAACATTTGATTTTGTAGAATGCAAGCTTTTTTACATAAATATTACTCCAAAATTACACCTGTGCAATCTTATTTTGTTTTATGATGGTTTGTCAGAATAAAAAGTATCTGGGGTAAGGGGAGTGCCACTGTTGTTTATAAACTGTACCTGTTGCCGTGGATAAGCAGTGATGATCTTATCAGCATGCTCTGCTTTGTTTAGCTCAACAGTAAGCATCCGCACCAGTTCGCTTTTCCATTTTCTGCGCTCTCTCGCACCCACCAGGTAGCGTATTGATACATCTGTCCAGGAATCAGTCATAGAAACAAAAACTTCGGGGTGTGTGGGTACTTTATTCTCCAGCCCGGCCTTTTTAAGAATTTTCTCATATTGGTGCGCAGGTTCTTTCATATAATTACCCAGCAACTCATCAGCTATATTTTTAATTACTGTCATGCTATAATTTATATCAGATTCGTTTGCTACCTGTACAGCCAGTTCATCCCAAACAAAATTAAAATCGCGGGTAAAGTTGATAATGGTACCAGAAAGAACCTCGCTGTTTGGAAAAGTAACCAGCCTGCCTGTAGCTTGCTCTGCCTGCACAAAGCCGGTGCGGTAAGGTCCGCCTGTTTCCCATACGGTGGTGGTTAAAAAATCAATGCGATATACATCACCCAAAACATCGCCTACAGAAATACGGTCGCCTACGCGGTAATAACCCTGAAAAGAGTTTAACAACCAGCCTGTAAAGCTTTCAATGGGCGTTTGCAATGCCCAGGATAGAGCAAGGCCAATCAAACCAAGTGAACCAACCAGGGCCCTTATATCACCGGCAATAATGCTCATTACAATTACTATGGCAAAAATCCATATTACAATACCCGATAGAGCTATAATTGCATTTGATTTTTCCCACTTCCCGATTGTATAACGAAGGAGTGGTTTTATAAGCTTTACCAGCCCCCAGGCCAAAAAGAATATTACCAATGCTATCCCAAACTTTGGAAGGCTTGAAAAAAAGCCGCGCCACATGCTGCGTACTGTGCCTATGGCCTGGTCGGTAGCAGCACGAGGATCTGTAGCCTCTTCTACTTCTTCATCTTCCTGGTCTGTGGTGCTGGCTTCAATCAAGCTGTCTGTAGCTACTTCATCAATAATTGTAACTGTATCTGGAGTTGCGCGGCCTGTATCCTGCGTTGTCTGGGCTACGGCCCCCTCATCACCACCGATAAGGGTAAGTAGAAGCGTGGTTATGATAACCGCCAGCAAAGAGGCCTGCCGGAATTGCTGAAGTCTGCCTTTAGCGCCCTGTACATTACGGGAAGCTCCGCCTTTTGATCGTTGTGTGTTTTTTACTCTTCTGTTGCGGTTTTTTGCTCTTTGGTTGCGTGGCGCTTGTGTTCTGCCTGAAGTTGTTCGCTGGGGCTGCCTTACAAAATTTCGGTTGGACACCCGGCCAGATGTGTTGCCGGTTTGCCTGTTGCTAATGCCATTACGGGTAGATGTGGACATGCGTGTATCTAAGGTTTATGCGAGATAATCTTAAATACATTCTATACTACTTTCTAAACGCTTTGGTTTGCATCAATGGCATTATTGAAAGGGTTGCTGGATGAGTGCTTTTGTATGATCTTGATAACCAAGGTTGTTTGTTGAAAAGTAATGCTGTGTTAAGTTATAAAATTGCAACTGCAGGATTTAACTCAATGAATGGAATTTTTAAATATTGTGCTGCCTGCAATGCAAAAATATGCTCTGTCAAACTTTTCTTCGAAATAGGTTCCGTCTGTACGTATGTATTTACCGGTGCCTGTTGGTATATTGTTATTCCATTCGCCAAAGAACTGCATGCCATTAGCGTGGGTGTAAATGCCTTTACCATGCATTTTTCCATTCCTTAGCTGGCCTTTAAATGAATCGCCATTGTTAAAGAAAATAACCCCCTCGTAGGTGGAATAAGAATCAGCTTCTCCAGATGGAGAATAATGAAAAATAATACCATCTACCTGGGTATTATCATTGTTCCATTGAGTAGTATAGTTTTCCATTAATTATTTGATTGATGTTAAAAAGTTATAAAGCTGGTTCAACTGATAAAACAGGATAATGTGTAACAGTGTTAAGACTACAAAAAATAATTATTCCATAAGTTTTTGATATTCAACTAGTAAATACGTAAATCAATTGGCTTGCCAGGGAGTTAAATACATGAGGCAATGTTCAGATCGATTTGCAAATGCAATATCACGATTCGCGTTCTGATAAAAAATACCTAAAAGTAGTGATTTTTGAGCGTATCAATGCTAAGATAAATAATGTGAATTTTGGTGTATATTCCATAAAAAATGACATTTCTGAGGTAAATAAAAAAAGGCCAGGAAAAATTCCTGGCCTGTAAAAACGTTTATAAGTTTAAAGATCAATTGTAGCTTTTAAACATTACCGGTATAACCATACGAACCTTTACGGGCACACCCCTTTGTTTGCCTGGGTTCCATTTTGGAGCACTTTCAATTACCCTTACTGCTTCTTCATCACAGCCTCCTCCAATGCCTTTCAATACTTTAACATCAGTAAGGCTTCCGTCTTTGTCAACAATAAATTCTACAAATACCCTGCCTTCCAAACCAATGCGTGCGGCAGCTCTAGGAAAACGGATGTTTTTGGCAATATATCCATAAAAGTCATAACCATGTGTTGGTTGTACCTCTAATGCAAAGAAGTCTTTTACTTCTTCTGTATCTTCTATAGGTGGATTTAATTCACCAGTAATAACATCCAGTATATTGGGAGGCCCGGTTGTTACGTGTACATCTAAAGGAGGAAGTTCCACAACAACTTCTGGATCCGGCTCAAACTCAACAGGATTTACCTCCGGGTTTGGCATAGGCACTGGAGCCGGTGGAGATACAATATGTTCAGTAGGAGGAATTACCAATTCCTCAGTAGGGCCTTTACGCATAAGGTTCCCCTCTACTATAATATCGGTAGTAAAAGTTCTGAACTCAAAAGCCGTAATTACCAGCGCCAGTGCGATAATAAGACCTATGTTAAAATGCATACTGCTTCTTTTGTACACATCTTGTGATGGGGTTTTCTTTCTTTCCATAAGTGCAGAATTTAGTTTTGTAAAACTTATACGTGTCGCAATAAATATAGTATACATTATATGTTATGCAAAATATACTTCATTGTATTTTGCCGCTTATGCCTGATTTTTTACCTAACAAAATTTTTTGGTTCTTACTTTTTAAAAAATCTTTCTATACTTTAGGCATAAAATATGATATGTTACCCTGTAACCATGGTTGTACTTAATTAAATATTAGTATTTTGAAAAGAAGAGATTTTATTGAATTGGCAGGCTGGGGATTAGGAGGCGCTATGCTCGCTTCTTCAATTCCGGTGCTGGGCAACCCAATTGCTCCCGAAAAAGCCCTGGAAACAGTTGACGTGGCCATTAAAAAAAGGCTTGCAAATGTTGCCCTGGAGTCGGCCCGCAAACAGGGAGCTACGTATGCAGATGTGCGTATAGGCAGATATTTGCAACAATACATTTTTACCCGCGAAAAGCAGGTGCAAAATATTGTGAATGCAGAGTCGTATGGCGTTGGTGTACGTGTTATTGCCAACGGTACCTGGGGCTTTGCGGCAACCAGTGATGTAACCGATGCCGGCATAGCCAAAGCGGCTGCACAAGCTGTGGCCATTGCGAAAGCTAACTCTAAAGTGCAGAAGGAGCCACTACGGCTGGCACCTGTACGTGCCCATGGTGATGTTAGCTGGAAGACACCCATCCAGAAAAACGCTTTTGAGGTGCCTATCAAAGAGAAAACAGATCTTTTGCTGCAGGCAAATGCAAATGCCCTTGGCAATGGTGCTTCTTTTGTGAACTCTGCCTTATTCCAGATAAATGAGCAAAAGTATTTTGCTTCTACAGAGGGCTCGTATATCGATCAGGATATACACCGGATCTGGCCAAACTTTTCGGTAACTGCTGTAGATAAAGCCAGTGGAAAGTTCCGTACAAGACAGGCGTTAAGTGCACCAATGGGGATGGGCTATGAGTACATGATACCGAATGCCGCTTCCAAAATTCCAGGTCCGCAGGGTACAGGTTTAATTGGCTACAAAAATAATTACGATATTTTAGAAGATGCTGCTCTTGCAGGAAAGCAGGCAGTTGAAAAGCTAACAGCTAAATCTGTAACACCTGGTAAATATGACCTGGTACTAGACCCTGACCACCTGGGCCTGACCATACATGAATCGGTAGGTCACCCACTGGAACTGGATAGGGTATTAGGGTATGAAGCCAACTACGCTGGTACCAGCTTTGCCACTCTCGATAAATGGAAAAGTGGTAACTTTAAATATGGCAGCAACCTGGTTAATATATTTGCAGACAAGCGCCAGCCAGGTTCTTTGGGCGCTGTTGGGTATGATGATGAAGGCGTACAAACCAAACGCTGGGATCTGATCAAAGATGGTATTCTGGTAAATTACCAGGCCATTCGCGACCAGGCTCACATCATCAATGAACCAGAATCGCATGGATGCTGCTATGCAGCCAACTGGAATCAGGTACAGTTTCAGCGTATGCCTAATGTATCCCTGGCTCCGGGCAAAACGCCGCTCAGCGTAGACCAGATGATCAGCAACGTTGAAAAGGGTATTTACATAGCCGGCCGCGGCTCATTCTCTATTGATCAGCAGCGTTACAATTTCCAGTTTGGCGGCACTACATTCCATGAAATCCGCAATGGCAAAATAGTAGGGCCCCTGGAAGATGTAGCATACCAGGCCAATACCCAGGAGTTCTGGAATGCCTGTTCTGCTATTTGCGATGAAAGCGACTATCGTTTGTTTGGTTCTTTCTTTGATGGGAAAGGTGAGCCTTCCCAATCAAGCGCAGTATCGCATGGTAGCTCTACTACCCGCTTCAATGGTATCAACGTCATCAACACGGCAAGGAAAATCTAGTAAACAAAAATCTTGGCACTGTACACGTTCAGGTATACAGCGCCAGGCTAAAGCTGGAAATTCCCATAACATTTAAACTTTCAAAAATGGCAATATTATCACGTGACGAAGCGCAGGCAATCTTACAAAAGGTGCTCAGCTTCTCAAAAGCAGATGAATGTGAGGCCAACCTAAGCGGAGGCAACAATGGCAACATTCGTTACGCAGTAAATTCTGTATCTACCAGTGCAGAAACAACTAACCTGGCCCTATCGGTAGAATCACGTTTTGGCAGGCGTTCTGGGGTAGCAACCATCAATGAGTTTGATGATGCTTCTCTACGTAAAGTTGTGGCACGTTCAGAAGAAATTGCACGGCTGGCCCCTGAGAGCCCGGAGTATATGCCCTTTCTTGGGCCGCAGGAGTATATACCCGTAAAGGCTTATTTTGAATCTACTGCCCGGATCAATCCGGATTTCAGGGCCGAAGCAGTTCGTAAAAGCCTTGAGCCTGCTACAGCACAGAATCTAACGGCAGCCGGCTTTTTGGTAGATAGCACCGGTTTTAACTCTAAAATGAATAACAAAGGCTTGTTTGCTTACCACCAGGAAACAGAAGTTACCTACTCGGTAACCATGCGTACACAAGATGGTACAGGTTCTGGCTATGCCACACAAGATTACAGCGATGTAAGCAAACTGGATACAGGTAGAGTGTCGCAAATTGCTATTGACAAGGCAATACGTTCTATGAAGCCCCGTGCCCTGGAACCTGGTAAATATACAGTAATTCTGGAGCCGGCTGCCCTGGTTGCCAATACTGATGCCAGTTTGTTGGGTGCACTTATGAATAGCTTTGATGGCCGTAATGCTGATGAAGGCCGGAGCTTCCTTGCCAAGCCCGGTGGAGGTAATAAAGTAGGTGAGAAGCTGTTTGATGAGCGGGTTACGATTTACTCTGATCCTGCCAGTGCAGATGTACCAGGTTCGCCCTGGGCAGGTGATGGGCGCGCACGCCAGCGTACCACCTGGATTGAGAATGGAGTGGTTAAAAACCTTTATTATGGAAGCCGTTTCTGGGCAGATAAGCAAGGTGTTGCAGCTACACCACCACCAAACGGCTTTATCATGACGGGGGGTAATGCTTCTATAGAAGATATGATCAAGAGCACCCGCAGGGGCATTCTTGTTACACGCTTATGGTATATCAGACCTGTAGATCCACAAACGCTCTTGTATACCGGTCTTACCCGCGATGGTACTTTCTTTATTGAAAACGGCCGCATAAAGCATCCTGTTAAAAATTTCCGCTTTAACGAAAGCCCTATTATTATGCTAAACAATCTGGAGGCCATAGGCAAGCCACAGAGGGTAGGCGGTAATATGGTGCCACCCCTTAAAGTAAGAGACTTTACCTTTACCAGTTTATCTGATGCTGTGTAAAACATAAGCCGGGCCTTGAGCCCGGCTTTTTTTTTGCCTTACACAACCTGTTGAAGCAAGGATGTATAAAAAGTATAGACAATTTTTAAAATAAATAGTATCTTCCTGTTATAAGTTAGCTCTTTGCCCGTCTGCTCCATAAGAACGCTGCCGCGCTCTTGTATGCCTGTTTGTTAAGTTATAACTGCTTTACTTCTAACATTCCTGTCTCATGAAAAAGCTATTCTTTTTTGCCGTTTTCCTGTACCTGGGTCTGCCCGCAATAGCCGCAAGCACTACTATCCTGGAAGGCCGTATCACAAAACCTGGTGCTGCATCACTTTCAGTTATAGTATACACCGATTATTTGGTATATAATTCACAAACGTTTGAGATAAACCTTACCAAAGAAGGTAAGTTTAAAACAGATATCCCCCTTGAGCAAGCTGAAATTGCTACCCTGGCTTATGATAACCAATATGTTAATATTTACCTTGTGCCCGGCGATAAGCTGAGTATGGAATTTGAAGGCCCCAGGCTAATAGAAACAATCCGTTACTTTGGCAATACTGCCAATGAAAATAGTTTTTTAAATCAGTACTATAAAGATTACAGTGATAACCGATCCTTTAATGCTTTTGATAAAATGAAAGAGTTAAATGGAGAATCGTTTAAACAATTTGTTGAAGATAAGAAGCAGAAACAACTAGCTTTTCTCAATGAATTTAATACCCGCAAAGCCCTTTCCAGCAGGTTTATTGAACGTATCAAACAAATGAGGGAGTATGAGGATCTTTCTATGCTGATCAGGTACCCTATGATGCACAGGTACTTATCTGGAAACAAAGAAGCAAAAACCGAAGCTTCTTTTTATTCTTTCATGGATAAATCAACGTTACAGCACGACCACGCATTAAACCTTGCAGCTTATTGCGAATATGTTAAAGATCATGAGCAATGGGCCAGCAAAGAGCTTGGTGGAATAAGGCAGGATTCTGTAACCAGTACTGAGGAGTACTATAAAAAGAGGTATCAGTATGCACGTAATAATTATACTGGCCAGGTGAGGAGTTTTCTACTGTCGGCACTACTGATAGAAGCGTTTCCTTATGTAAATGTAAACAGCATTTTGCCCGAAGTTAACGATTACAGGGCACTAAAGCCTGTTAAGAAAAACAGCGATTTGGTAGAGGTTGCTTTAAGCAGAGCCATTGCACTTTCGCCAGGTAAACCAGCCCCGCTTTTTACGCTCACCAACCTGCAGGGGCAACAGGTTTCACTTTCAGATTTCAGAGGAAAAGTTGTTTACCTGGATTTCTGGGCCAGCTGGTGCGGACCCTGTATCGGGGAATTGCCCCATGCTAAAAAATTAAAAGAAAAGTTTGAAGGAAGCGATGTTGTATTCCTGTATATATCAGTAGATGATGATGAAAAGGACTGGCGTAACATGGTCGAAAAAAAAGAAATGGCCGGTGTACACTTACTTTCAAAAGGCTTCCGGTCTGAAGTACCCATGGCTTATAATGTAAGAGGCATACCTTCCTATTGGATTATAGGCCGCGATGGACAGATCATCAATAATAACCCAAGCAGACCCAGTGGTAAAAACATTGCTATAGAGCTGGAAGCGGCCCTGGCAGTTAAAGAAAGCCTGAAACCATAACAAAAGTATAAGTAATAGTGTTATAAATAGTTAAGATCTGAATTTGCTGCACTGAAGACCATGGCTAATAACAAGGCTTTGTGTTTTTTGAATGATTTTTATAGATTGGATTTTAATTAATTGTATTACTAGTAAATTTTTAATGGAAAACAGGATTAGTGATGCACTCTCAGAAGTGTATTTAAAGGTTGTAGGATGGCTACAGGGTTTTATAGTAATGCTGCCTAATCTATTAGTAGCAGTAATTATATTTGTATCATTCTATTTTCTGGCGCGCCAGGCCAGAGTATGGGCGCATAAGCCTTTTAAGAAGGTTTCTGATAGTAAATCAATAGTAGAGCTTCTTATCAATGTATTGTTTATTACCATAGTATCAGTAGGACTGTTTATAGCCCTATCAGTGCTTCAGCTTGATAAAGCAGTTACTTCTCTGTTAGCGGGTGCTGGTATTGTTGGTTTGGCGCTAGGCTTTGCCTTTCAGGATATTGCAGCAAACTTTGTGGCAGGCGTACTTATGGCATTCCGTAAGCCTTTAAAAATTGGTGATGTTATTCAATCCAACGATCATTTGGGCGTTTGCCAGGATATAAACCTGCGTAATACGATTATCAGAACGTTCCAGGGCCAGTTGGTGCATATACCTAACAAGGATATTTACAGCAAGCCTCTTAAAAACTTTTCTACAGAGCATTTCCGCCGGGTAGATTTAGAATGCGGTGTTTCTTATGGTGATGACCTGGAAAAGGTAAGACAGCTGGTACTGGATGCCATTGCGTCTATTGACTATATCCATCATGAAAAAGGTATTTCGTTTTACTACACTAAGTTTGATGAAAGCTCCATTAATTTCCAGGTTCGTTACTGGATAGAGTTTAATAAGCAACCGGACTTTATGCTGGCTCAAAGCGATGGTATAATGAAGATCAAGACAACTTTTGATAAAAATGATGTTACCATACCTTTCCCGATCCGTACGCTTGATTTTGGTATTAAAGGTGGCGAGCGCCTGAGTGAGCAAATGCAAATGCTAAATGGGAAAGAGAAGTAAACTTTACCATAGGCCAAGGGTAAATAAATACCTGGTCAATGAACTTACAAAATAGCCCGGCATATAAAACCGGGCTATTTTGTTTTGTAGAATTATGATTCTGCATACATTTTAGTAAACTTGTACGCTGTTAGACCTATTGTGGTATAAATTATGTGGTCATGCAGCTTATTAGCTGTCATCAGTAGGCAGGTTTATACAATAAATAAAATTCTTTTCTAATGCAGTCTGCTTTTACATTTGTGAGGCTTCAGTATCAATCCGGCAACTGGGATACCGACCCCCGTATGCCCTCTAACCTGTTGAACTCACTGGTAGAATACACGACTTTAAAGGTAAATACACAGGAAAAGGTTATTCCGCTTGACAGCCCCGAGTTATTTAAATACCCCTTCTGCTACATAAGCGGGCACAGGTTGGTACAATTTACACCCAAGGAAAAGAGCAATTTTGAGCAATATGTAAAAAGAGGAGGCTTTGTTTTTGCAGACGACTGTAACCACGATATTGATGGCCTTTTTGCACGTTCTTTTGAAGAGCAGATTGCACAGTGTTTTGGAAACAGAGCATTAAAAAAGATACCTAACAACCATGCTATTTACAGCTCCTTTTTTAAGTTTGATGATGGCCCCCCTGTAACCTCTTTTGAGTTGAATGGTTGGGGGGATGACCTGGTGCACGACTACCTGAAAGCAGTTGAAGTAAACGGAAGGATAGGGGTATTATACAGTAACAAAGATTATGGCTGCGAGTGGGATTATGATTTTCGCAACAAGCGCTGGCTGGCCGAAGATAATACCAAGTTTGGCGTAAACATTATTATGTATGCGCTTACCAGTTGATGTAAATTTATCAGTACAAACCTGTTAATCTTTAATTCAGCATGCGTAAAACCTTATCGGTACTACCTTTATTATTATTGCTATCCTATTGGACCCATGGCCAATACGATCAGAAAGTTGAAAATGTAGCTGCTTTTACCAAGCTGTATGGGTATGTGAGGTACTTTCATCCAAGTGATGAGGCTGCGGTTATAAACTGGGGCCGTTTTGCAATATATGGCAGTAAGCAGGTAGAAAACTGTAAAAATAGACAGGAGCTCAAAGAAACACTAAACAGCTTATTTCATCCATTTGCACCTACACTCCAGGTAATGTTAACTGAGGAAAAAAGAAGCTTTGATGTTAGCAGTATTACCCCACCTTTCCCTAAGGCCTATAAAGTTATAGCCTGGCAGCACTCAGGCTTAGGCTCAGGCAGAAAAAATGATTATTACAATAGTGCCAGAACAAACAGGCCCCAAATGTATTGGGAATTTAAAAACAGGCAGAGAGTTGACACAATTCATCCTCCAATGCTGCTTTTTGATCATCATCCTACAGTAGGTGAGTATATAGCCAAAGAAATTGGTGGTGGTGTTAAAATTATAATGCCACTGGCCTTGTATGGCAACGAAACAGAAACCTACCCACTTGCAGACAAAGCTGCTTTAGACAATTTACAAATCGCGCTAAATGCCATTACAGAAGATGAGTTGAAAGGGACAAACCTGTACACCCGTCTTGGTAATATTGTTGTCAGTTGGAATGTTTTTCAACACTTTTACCCTTACTTTGATGTTGCCAACACCAACTGGCATGAGGATTTAAAAGCAGCTCTTAAAAGAGCCTATACAGATCAGACAGAGATCGATTTTGAGCGAAATTTAAAACTTCTTACTGCAAGTTTAAAAGATGGCCATATTCGGGTGGGGTGGCATCAGAGCCAGGAAAAGTACCAGCCGCCCATTCGTTGGGAATGGATAGAAAATAAGTTACTTATTACCCAGGTAGGTGATTCTAGCAGCGCTGTAAAGGTTGGAGACATTGTAACTGAAATCGATGGCAAATCACCTGAAGATTTTTTCTCAGAAGTTAACAAGTACATTTCTGCTCCAACAAAAGGGTGGCTTGATTACCGGGCCAGGTGGGAGTCTTTGCTAGGCCCAAAAGATTCAGAAATACAGTTAGGACTTTTAAGGTCGGATAACAGCACTGTTGTAACGAGGCTATTAAGAACACAAAATAGCAGGGAAGGAATGGATTTTTTACCTGAAAAACCAGGTATTATGCAGGCTGCAAAGAATGTAATGTACATTAACCTCGATAAAGCCTCCATGGCTGATATAAATAAAGCAATGCCTTTACTTCAGAAGAGCAAGGCGATTATTTGTGATTTAAGGGGCTACCCAAAAGGGAATGTTGATTTATTAGAGTATTTGCTGCCAATAAATGATACCAGCACACAGTGGATGCAGGTACCCCAAATTACCTATCCCGATCAGGAAAAGATTTTATCATACAGGAAAAGCAGCTGGCAATTGGTTGCTAAACAGCCAAGGCTTAAGGCAAAAGTAATTTTTATAACAGATGGTAGAGCTATTAGTGCTGCGGAAGGTTATTTGAGTTATGTAGAACATTATAAATTAGCCACCATAGTAGGGCAGAACACCGCTGGTACAAACGGGAGTTTTAATGTATTTGTAATGAATGGCAATTATGGTATATCCTGGACAGGGACAAAAGTACAGAAGCTAAACAACACCCAGTTTCATGGTATAGGCATACGCCCTCATGTACATGTGGAAAAAACGATAAAGGGAGTCCGTGCCAACAGGGATGAGTTTTTAGAGAAAGCGCTGCAGGTGGCGGGTGTTTCAGTAAATTAATAAAATATAAGATCGGTAAAAGAAGTGACAGAACAAGACATTAAAACCTTACTTGGCAAAACTATCCAGCTCAAGCAGGAAATACACAAAGTAATTGTTGGGCAGGAAGAAGTACTGGAGCAGGTACTAATTTCTATGATTTCCGGTGGCCATGCTTTGCTGGAAGGCGTGCCTGGACTCGGTAAAACCTTGCTGGTGCGTACCCTGGCTAATGCTGTTGAGCTAAGTTTTAAACGGGTGCAGTTTACTCCTGATCTTATGCCTACTGATATTTTAGGTACCGAGGTGCTTGAAGAAGACCACGCGACAGGTAAACGCTTTTTTAAGTTTAACAAAGGGCCGGTGTTTGCCAATATTGTACTGGCCGATGAAATTAACCGTACACCTCCTAAAACCCAGGCAGCCCTCCTGGAAGCTATGCAGGAGTTTGAAGTTACCTATGCAGGTACTACGTATCCTTTACCTAAGCCTTATTTTATACTGGCAACGCAAAATCCTATTGAGCAGGCAGGTACCTATCCTTTGCCAGAAGCCCAACTGGATCGCTTCCTGCTTTATATTAAAATACAATATCCTACAGAAACCGAAGAGCTGGCTGTACTGGCGGGTACTACAGGCAAGGGGGGAAGCAAACCCAATGCCGTAATGTCCGGCGCAGATATTTTGCAGCTCCAGGGCCTGGTGCGAGAGGTAAGTATCAGTGAAGATATGCTGCGCTGGGTAAACAGGATTGTTCGAGCCACCCGTCCCGCCGGTAGTACTACCGAGGCCATACAAAAATGGGTGCGTTGGGGCGCAGGCCCCCGTGCAGGGCAATCGCTAATTTTAACATCCAAAGCAAGAGCCTTATTAAATGGCCGCTTTGCCGTTACCCCTGCCGATATAGAAGCTATGGCCTACCCGGTATTGAGGCACAGGTTGCTTCTTAATTTTCAGGCCGATGCTGAAGGAATTACTACAGATGAGGTAGTAAAACGCTTGCTGCAGGCCGAGCAATTGCCTGCAGGTATTTTAAGTTAAGTTATGGTACGTTTTGCAGACCCTAAGCTTCTGGCTTCTTTACAAGGCATACCCTTTGTTGCGCGAACAGTTGTTGATAGCTTTATGGCTGGCCACAACCAAAGCCGGCAGCGGGGTATAGGCATGGAGTTTAGTCAATACCGTAGCTATGAGCCTGGCGATGACCTGCGGCAGCTGGACTGGAAAATGTTTGCACGCTCTGATCGCTATTACATCCGACAAGCCGAAGTAGATACCAGCATCAGGGTGCGATTTGTGTTAGACTGTAGTGCGTCTATGGCTCACCAGGAAGAGGGACTTTCTAAATTTGATTATGCCCGGTACCTGGTAGCATCTCTTGGCTACCTGGCCTATAGGCAAGGAGATGCCATAGGTTTAGATCTGCTGGAGGCAGGCACGTTGGCCAGGCATTTACCCGGCGGCCATAGTACATTGCATCTGCAGCGTTTCTGGAAATTGCTGGAAGAGGTAACTCCTCAGGGGCGGGTGGCTGGCGAAAGTATGAAGCACCTGTCCAGTGAAGGGCAGAGCAGGCAACTGGTTGTTTTACTTACAGATATGTATGAGCATGCCGGGGAGTTAAGCAATTTAGTTGCGCAATTAGGAGGCTTACGGCACGAGTTGCTTGTTTTTCATTTGCTTGGCTCTAAAGAGGTGCAGTTTGGGTGGGAGGCTAACCTTACTCTGCAGGATCTTGAAACGGGCGAACAGGTACAGGTTGCGGGTGGAGCTCAAAAACTGGAGTATACCCAGGCGCTGCAACAATGGCTGGATACATTAAAGCAGCAATTATGGGAAAAGGAAGTGTATTACCAGCAATGGTATATTGATAAGCCTCTTGAACTGGCCATGCCCCATTTTCTGGATAGAAGAAAGCAAGGCTGATTTTTAATAGTGTACCTGATAAAGCAAATTATAGATTGAAGTTACTTATGTTACACTGGCTGAACCCGGCAGGCTTTTGGGCACTAAGTGCAGTGCTTATACCTGTGGCAATACACCTGTGGCATAAAAAACAGGGACGAATAGTTAAGGTAGGAAGTATACGCATGGTAAAGGCTCAGGAGAGCCGTAAGCTCCATTCAATCCAGCTGACAGAGCCTTGGTTGCTTTTGTTGCGTTGCCTTATAATTACTTTCGCTGCACTGGCTCTGGCAGAGCCTCATTGGCAGGCAGAAAGATCACCTCGAGTTAAGAACGAAGTATACATCAGCCCCTTGGTTTTGCAGTCTTCAGCAGCAATAACGGCTATTCGCCCCACGCTGGATTCGTTAAAGCAAGCAGGCTTTTTATTTAAAAAACTAGCGCCAGGATTTACAGAACTCGATTTAGAGCAATTCGGGCACCTGGAGGAGCATGCCGGGATTACTAGCCCGATGCGTGTTTCAAACAGCGGTTTAGTTAGCCAACTGAAAAGCGACCTGCAAAGGGCTGGTTCGGTATGGTTAATTACTTCTGACCGTAGACAGGAGTGGCAACATATAGCCGCACTTATACCCGACCATTGGAAATGGATACCCATGCGCATTACTGCAGATACCAGTTGGTTGCAGCAAGCCTGGCTGGCTGGTCCGGATTCCTTACTGCTACAGATTGGAAATACCGATGCTGGTACAGTTTCTATTATAAATGAGATCCATAACATAAGTGATGGACAGGGTATGCTTGCAAGCAATGTGGTTGGTAATATAAGGTATGTGAAGAGTAATGATAGCATCCGGTTATACAATGAGGCCGACCAAAAACCTATGCTTAGCCTTGCCATTAAGCCCCTGAGTATACATGTTGTTTATGATAAAGAGAGGGAGCAGGAAATAACATACCTGCAATCTGCTGTTGAAGCAGTAGCAGCGTATAAAAACACCTGGCATACTCTTACGCTGCACGATACAATTCCTGCTTCGCTGCCAGCTACGCATGTATTTTGGTTCAGAAATGAGCAGGTGCCTGAAGAGTTTTACCACCAACGGCTTACATTTTTTCGCAGCAGCCTTAGCGACTCGACCCAGGTAACAAATGCCTGGATGAAATACAAAGATAAGCCTATAGAGCTACAGCGCATACAGGGAGAAGCACAAGGAGAAGCTATCTGGAAAGATAGCTTTGGAAGGGTACTATTAGCCAAGCAACAGCAGGATGCTTCTGTTGAATATCAATTAGCAATACCTTTGGCAACCGAGTGGTCAGAGCTTGTTTACCGTGATGCGCTGCCCGAGTTAGTGGCCCAGGTTTTACTGGAAGGTAAACCGCAGGAGCCTTTATTTGATTACCGGGTGCTTGAAGATGAGGAGCTAAATAAGTTAAGGATAACAACTGAAAGCCGCCAGCCAACCGGTACACCCGTTGCCAGACTATATGACCTGCGGGTATGGATGGTGCTGCTGGCACTGCTCTTGTGGGTAGTAGAGCGCTGGTATATTTCATTAAGAAGAGCGTAAATAATATGAGTAATAAGCAAACATCACCTCAGCTAATACTTGAGCAAATAAGGCGCAACTATCTGTTAGATAAATTGTTGGTTGTGTTGTTATATGCTATTGGTGTAGCTGTACTGGTATTTGCAGTTCTTTTTAGCTTTTCTGACATGCCAGTATGGAGTGCTAGTAGCCTGGCCTTCATTTGCATCTTGTTAGTACCAGGGCTATACTCGCTAATGAGCCCCTGGTATAAAGTTAACCTTGTAACAATTGCAAGGCAGTTAAACCGCACCCACCCAGAGTTAGAAGAAAGTACCCAGTTATTTTTGAAGCCTGAAAAAGAGTTTACTTTATTTGAGCGGTTACAATACGAGCGCATCCGGCCGGTTATGCTGCAGATAGCAGACAACAGGCCCTATCATATTTCCAAAACAGTACCATTACTTAGTTTTGTGGGGATGCTTTTGTTTAGTGGAGCACTGTTGGCTGCCGGGCATTTTTTTACTGATACGCAAACAGCAGTTGTAACTCCAGCCAGTTCAACTAATCCGGTTACACGTAAAGAAGCAATTCGGGGTATACAAAGCCGGACCATATTGGTACAGCCACCTGCCTATACTGGCCTGGCTACCTTTGAGCAACCAGATGCTATAAAAGCGCCCGAGGGCTCAGAAGTAAAGTGGCTGGTTATCATGAGCCAGCCCACCGATAGCCTATGCTGGGTGTTAAACGAACAGCAACGTACATGGCTTAAACCACAGAATGAAGAGTCCACGCTCTTTGAGCATGCTTTTACTTTAAATAATGCTGGTTTCTATTACTGGGAGTGGGCTGAGGGTAAGTCGCCCTTTTTCAGTATGGAAGCCATACCAGACCAGGCTCCACGAATTACCGTACAAAGTCCTGCAGGCTACACCGAAGTGCAGTGGGGTGATGCAATGTCTATAAACCTTCAAGGCCAGTTGCAGGATGATTATGGCTTACGAAATGCTGAAGTAATAGCCACAGTGGCTAAAGGTACTGGCGAATCTGTAAAATTTACTGAGCTTAAGCTAAAGCTGGGTGTTTCTTTTGCCGGTACCCCTAAAGAAAGTTATTTTAAATTACCTGTAAACCTCGAACAGTTAGGCCTTGAATGGGGGGATGAGCTATATTTATATCTGCAGGCCTGGGATAATAATAAAGGCTACACCCGCAGCGAAACCTTTATTGTACAACTGGAAGATACTGCAGTTGTAGAGTCAATGGACGATATGACCCTGGGAGTTAACCCTGTGCCCGAGTATTTTCGTAGCCAGAGGCAAATTATCATTGATACCGAAAAACTTGTAAAAGAGCAAAAATCTGTACCGCTGGCCCAGTTTAACGAGCGCTCTAACGATATTGGGGTAGACCAGAAAATTTTGCGCTTGCGTTATGGTGCTTTTCTGGGTGAAGAGTTTGAAACCAGCTTTGGTAATGTAGCTGCTAAGAAGCAATCTACTCCCAAACAAACTGGTACTAAAAAGGAGACCCATCATCCCAATGATGGACATGATCATAGCGATGATGATCACCATGATGATGACGGGCATGACCATAGCGGACACTCACATGGTGTTGGTAAAGCAGCTGATGCTACCGGGCAGGATATAGATGCACTTTTAGAGCCATACTACCATAAGCACGATGCTGATGAAGCTGCCACTTTTTTTGAGCCCGCAGTAAAGGCCCAGTTAAAAGCGGCTCTTGCCCAGATGTGGGAAGCTGAGCTACGCTTGCGCACCTATCGGCCCAAAGAGGCTCTGCCTTTTGAATATAAAGCATTACGCCTTTTAAAAGAAGTTCAGCAAAGTTCAAGAACCTATGTCCGGAAAACAGGTTTCGAAACCCCTCCTATTAAAGAAGCAGAAAAAAGGCTGCAGGGCGAGCTAAAAGATATTCAAAAACCGGTGCAAAGCCGTAAGGTAACACCGCATGTACAGTTTGAAAATATTCGTAGCGCAAGTATGGCCTTAGAGCAACCAATAGTGCCCCCCTATAAACAATCGCTAATTCAACTGCTTGAAAGTGCAGGGCAGGAGCTTGGTTTGGCTGCCATTGAGCAGCCCGGTCGTTATATGTTGGCCCTGCAAAGTTTACGCTCTCTCATTGTTGCGATGGAAGCCAACCAGGCAATTGACCGGGCAGATCTACGACAGGTGCGATCTGCATTTATAGAACTTGTGCCTCAGGCAAAACAATCGCCCAGGGCTACTGGCACATCCGGAAATCCACTGGTAAACCGTTATTTTAGTACAATCAGATGAGCCTTTTTCTTTTACCCATCTTTATTTTGCTGGCATTGCTGCTGGTGGCTAGTAGTTGGTTTTCACAGCAAACAAGGCGTAAGGCTTTTCGGATAGCAGCCCTCTTTGCAGGTGCAGTTGCTTTACTCATGCTGGCTTTTTTACAGTTAAACAAAGAAGAAGCAAGGCAAGGTATTTTATTAACCGAAGGCTACAGCCCCGATACCCTGGAAGGTCTATTAAGAAAGTACGATGAGGCCCTGCCTGTGTTTGCATATAAGGTGCAGGCCAATGTGGCCAATGCTACACTGCTTGCCGAACCTGCGCAACTGCTAGTAAGTGCGCCTGATATACAAAGGTTACATATACTAGGGCAGGGGCTTCGCAAAAACGAGCTCATAAGCCTGGGAACAGTAGATATAGAGATGCACCTAAATGAAGTTGAAGGAATAAGCGAAGCCCAATGGAGCAACCAGGTTGCAGTGGGTAGTTTTTTTAGGATACAGGGAAAATGGCAAGGTAATCAGCAAGATACGGTTAAAGTGTTACTTGAAGTGTCGGGCCGCGCTGTTGATTCGGCCCTGGTAAACCCTGAAGTTTCGCCCTACTTTGCGCTCCGCTACCAACCCAAGTTAAGCGGTATGTTTGTATATACGTTACGGGCTATCAGCCAAGATACCATTAGCTATAACGTTCCTACAGTAATTACTGATCCGGAACCGTTGCGGGTTTTAATTGTCACATCCAGTCCTGGCTTTGAAGTACGTTTTTTAAAGGACTATCTTGCCTCGTTGCAGCACCAGGTCGTAGTCTGGACCCGGATCAGTAAGGATATCTGGCAACAAGAATGGCTTAACCGCGGGGCTTTACAACAAGGTCGTTTATCTGCTGCATTATTAGAGGAAGTAGACCTGGTGTTAATGGATGAAGAGTACAGGAACAGCCTTAGTTCGGCTGAGAAAACAACATTGCATGAGGCTATTCTAAACAGAGGTGTAGGACTATTAACCTGGACCAACAAAAACAGCGGACAGCTGCAAAGGCAGGGCGCCAGTAATATAAAGGTCCTGCCGACTCAAAGCCAGTCAACCGAAATTACTATTCAGAGTGCTGTAGAACAACGCAGTATACAGTACGAAGCCCCTGGAGCACGAATTGAGCAACTGCCGGGCATACAGACCTGGCTTAGCGACCAGGCAGGTGCTGCCTTAACCGTTGGGCAGCGGCAGGGTAGAGGTATAGAGGCTTTTTCTGTTGCTACTGATTCATACACCTGGTTTTTAAGAGGTGACTCAACGTACTATGCAGCTTACTGGGCTACTATATTAAGCAATTTAAGTGTGGGGGTAAGAGGATCCGGTAGCTGGTATATACCCAATCGATTTGCACTGCAACAAGAAGATGTAGTCGAAATTTGTTTTGAAGGAGCCGATGTTCCTGCCAAGGCTTTGGTAAGTTCTATACAAGGCACGCCCCAAGCGTTAAGCTTTGAGCAGGATGCGTATTTACCTTATATCTATACAGCTAAATTTGCTCCGCAGCAGGCTGGCTGGTACAAGGTAACATCTGATACTCTGGTTCAGTCATTTTATGTACAACCCCAGGGATCCTGGAGGGCTTTGCATGCCTCTTTAAGGCAGCATGACACGCGCAACTGGGTATTATCAAATGATGGTGCAGAAGTACATCCAGCCAGCGAAATACCTTTTCGTTTACCCTTATGGATCCCGTTTGTGTTTTTTGCTGTATGCGCTTCATTGCTGTGGCTTGAAGAAAAGCTATAAAGTGTTAATTTCTTTTTTGATAGTGCCTTAATTCAGAATGAAATTTTAGATATTTTACGTATTTTGCGAAATAGTTTTAAATGTCACAACTTGATTTCTGCATTATTATGCAAGTCTTGCCTTGTATCCTTTAGCTCAAATAACAGGATTTAACCAGATAGTAAATGAAAAAAAGTTTCCTGCTGATAGGAGTGTTTTCTGCCCTCTGCTTTGTCTCTCCAGGATATGGGCAGAGCCGGATTACAGAAGAAACCAATCAAAAAGAATTAAAAAGGCTTTCTACTCAGTTTGAAAAAGAGTATAAAGTAAAGTACAAAAAAGCCTATGATCTGGCTTTGAGTAAAAAGAACTATATAGAACACAGAGGCAAGGATGGCTCGTTGGTTGTTCTGCAAGGTCTGGATGATGCAGGCAAGCCTCTTTATTATGTAACAAACAGTAATTTAAGAGCTGCAGCGACCATTTCTGCAAGTAAATTATGGCAGGGCGGCTCACTTGGCCTTAGCCTTAACGGTGCTGGTAGCCTTGTGGCAAATCGGCTGGGGGTATGGGATGGTGGTAAGGTGCGCGAAACCCACCAGGAGTTGCTGGGGCGTGTAACCCAAATGGACAGAGCTACTAGCAATAACGACCATGCAACGCACGTATCAGGTACTTTAATTGGTGGGGGGATAAATAGTGCCGCAAAAGGTATGGCTTGGGGTGCTAAGTTAAAAGCCTGGGATTTTACCAGTGATGGTAGCGAAATGGCTGCAGCAGCCAATGATCTTCTTTTATCTAACCATTCGTATGGCGCTATTGCCGGTTGGCGCTATACCGGTGACCCTAATCGTTTGTGGGAGTGGTGGGGAGAACCTGGCGTAAACGCTACTGAAGACTGGAAGTTTGGATTCTATGATTCAAGGTCACGGGAGTGGGACCAGTTGGCATATGCTGCGCCTTATTATCTTATTGTAAAATCTGCAGGTAATAACAGGAACCAGAACGGACCTGCTGCAGGGCAAAGTTATTTTCTGCGCAGTACAGACGAAACCAGCACTCAACCCAGGAGCCTGAATAATGGTTATGATGTTATTTCTTTGTATGGTAATGCCAAAAATATTTTAACGGTTGGTGCTGCATATCCCCTTAGCGATGGATATAAAAATCCATCTGATGTAGTGCTTGGTAATTTCAGTAGTTGGGGACCAACTGATGATGGCCGTATTAAACCCGATATTGTAGCAGCAGGCGTTGATTTATTATCTTCTACTGCAGCCAGCGATGAGTCTTATAGCTCTTTGAGCGGTACTTCTATGGCAGCGCCCAATACGACTGGTGCTCTGCTGTTATTGCAAGAGCATTATTCAAACCTGAATAATGGTGAGCTAATGCGCTCTGCCACCTTAAAAGGGTTGGTAATACACACAGCTGATGAGGCAGGCCCAACACCAGGCCCGGATTACCAGCATGGATGGGGGCTTCTTAATATTGCAACAGCTGCAGAAGTAATAAGCAATACCCATGGCAGCCATATGATAAGGGAACTTAGTATGTCACAAGGTGGAAACCACACCATTAATGTTGTAGCCAAGGGCACGGGCCCTTTAAAAGCTACTATTTGCTGGACAGATCCGGAGGGAAATGTTTTTGATGTTACTGCAGCCAATATAAATAACCGTACTCCAAAGCTGATCAACGATCTTGATATTACCGTTCTTGATGACTCTCAGGTGCACAGGCCATGGATGCTGAACCCTGATAGACCCGCAGAAGCTGCAACCCGTGGAGATAATATCAGAGATAATGTTGAGCAGGTATTAATTGAAAATGCTATTGCTGGTAAAACATATACTATTGTTATCAGGCACAAAAACACCCTGTTAAGAGGCCCACAGTCTTTTTCGCTTATTGTTAGCGGAATAGGCGGAGCACAATATTGCACCGTGCAGCCTCAGAGCAGAACCAGCGGTGTAAGGATAAATACTTTTAAATTTGGAGCTCTTGATTATAGCAAGCAAAGCAATTATGTAAACTATCGCGATCTGACAAGTGTATCTGCAAGCGTGTTTGCAGGCCAGACCATATCCCTGGATCTGCAAATTGGTACAGAGGGTACAGATGTACAAAAGGCTGCCAAGGTTTATATTGACTGGAACCTGGATGGTCAGTTTTCAGAGAGTGAATTAGTGGCCAGCCAGCTTGCCCAGACGGGTAACATTTCAGTAACTAAAGAAATCAGGATCCCTTACGGCATACGATTTGGCCAAACAACACGAATGCGTGTGGTAGCAGCCAATGCCAGCGCTCTAAATGAAATGAGTGCCTGTAATTGCTTTGATAAAGGAGAGGTGCATGATTATGCCATCCGTATACAAAGGCCTGTTAATGATGTAGGTATAGTAAGCCTGGTTACCCCAGGTACAGAGTTCTGCGTATCACCCTACCAGGGGCAGGTTTCTGTATTGCTACACAATTTCGGTACAGCAGAGCAAAAAAATGTGCCAGTAAAAGTAGATGTACTTGATGGTACAAATACCATTGCTACTTTAACCGGTGAGTACCGGGGAAGTTTAAAGTCAGGGCAGGAAGTTGTACTGGTGCTACCGGGAAGCTTTACCGTAGAAAGGGGCAAAAGTTATACATTCAGGAGTAATGCAATGCTTTCCGGTGATACTGACCCAACCAACGATGTAAATGAAACAAGCAGAACAGTATTTAGCCCTGTGGCGCCTAATGTAAAGGCAACCTATTGCGGTACTTCTGCTGTGGTGTTAAATGGCAGTGGTGAGGGTACCTTGTTTTGGTATAGTGCCCCTACAGGTGGTACTTTTCTTGGTGCCGGTAACCGTGTAGTAACAAACCTGAGGCCGGATAACCGTAAGTTCTATGCTGCCATCAATGAGTTTAAAGGCAAATTTGGCCCAGCCACTAATAAAGCATTTACCGGAGGTAGTTATAACCAGTTTACACCAGCTGTATTGGTAACTGCACACGCTCCTGCAGTGCTAGAAAAAGCCAGGATGTACTTTGGCAACTCTGGCACCATTGAGTTCCTGGTAGAATCGGTTAAATACGGAACCATTGTATCTTCTGTGGAGCTAAACGTAACCGCCACCCGAACTCCGGCAGCAGAAGGCTTACAAGAAGCAGATCCTAATGATAACGGTACCGTGGTTGATCTTAACCTGGAGTTTCCTGAGGCTGGCGATTATCGTATTCATATTTATATAGATCGCAATCCTGATAGTCCTACCTTTAGTAAAGCCACACTGTATCGCAGCAACCAAGGGGTAAAAGGCTATCCGTTTACAATTCCTGGCCTGCTATCTATAACCGGCAATACAGCTACAGTACAGGGGGGCGTTGGTCCACTTGATTACTATTATTATTTCTATGATATGGAAGTGGCTGCTTTGGGTTGTCCTGGTTTACGTGTAGAAGCTTCAGTAGAAGAACTACCTGAAATACCAAAGCCTGCTATTGAGGTTACAGGCCGTAACCTGGATAGTTTAACGAGCAGCTCGGAAGGCAGTGTTTACCAGTGGTACTTTAACAATGAGCCCATACAAAATGCCAATAGGCGAAGCATCCTGGCTAATAAAAAAGGTCAGTACAGGGTTCAGGTAACAAATGGCGTTTGTATTTCGGCTCTTTCAGATGTGTTTAACTTTGAAACTACAGAGCAGATCAATATTTTCCCGAACCCGGTAAGCAGGTATTCTAAAGATCACCCGGCTTTATTTGAAATTGCTTATCCAAAATCGGGCAAGTTTACAGCAAATCTGTATGATATGCAGGGACGACATGTTATGAATATAGCATTGCCTTCCCAAATATCTGTAGAAACGATTCACCGAAAATACCTGGATCTTGATCACCTGGCACCTGGTATTTACCTGCTCAAAGTAGAGTCTCCGGTAGCAAAAGTAATAAAGAAAGTTATTGTGCTTTAATAACTTCCTACAAATGCAAAAGACCTGCCTTAGGCAGGTCTTTTGCATTTGTACTAGTTTACAGGGCGGTCTCCATAGCCTTTGCCTTCTGTTTTATTTACGTTTTCCGTACCTTCTTTTTCTTTATTGCTGCTTTCCCTGATTGCTGCGGGCCTGTCCTGGCTACCAGAACGGTTTGCCCAATATTTTTCGGCATTAAAATGATTAAATACTTTATCTAAAAAGCTTTTATCATCCAGGGTGGCATCTAGTTTTTCAGTTTGTATTTGAGGCGCATTTTTCAGTTCATCCATTTCTGCGTCTACCCTGTATCCACCTTTTTCCTTATCTGCCTTCATTAACTTCCAGGGCAATGCTATATAGTGGCTTGTATCGTGCTTTAGCGAAGCTAGTACATATACTACTTTCCCTTCATCTATATCCATCATCCATTCTCTTACTTCGCCAATTTCTTCTCCGTTACGGTTACGTAGGTTTACTTTTAAAAGTCTTGCACCAGGTGCTAAATTTGGATATGCCATTGTATTGTGTGTTAGGTTCTACTAATTGTTTGATTATTAGGTTATACGGGCCCGATTTAGTTACGTTTGGTCCTGTGAGGCCCGGTTTTCCAGATACCAGTTACATATATCCTGTAAGGGGCATTGCTGGCAGGCAGGGTTAAACCATGTACAAATGCGCTGGCCATGCCAGAAAAAATGTTTGTGAAAATTAAAAAGCACCTTAGGGGCTGCAGGCAAAAAATCCAATAAGATAGTATGGGCCTTGTCGTGTGTAACCTTTGGGCCAATCATACCTACTCGTTGCGATACCCTGTGTACATGCGTATCTACCGGCAAAACAGGCTTTTTAAAGTAAAATAACAGTACCAGAGTTGCTGTTTTTAAACCTACCCCAGGCAGGGCAAGTAACCATTGCATGGCTTCGTTCAGAGGCATGTCTGCTAAGAAATCGATATTAGCCTGCCCTTGTTCCTCAATTATGCGACGCAGAACTTCTTTGATGCGAGGGGCTTTCTGCTCAGGATAATTGGAGGCCGAAATGGCTTCTGTCAATTCATCTACGGGTGCATCCCTAATGCCTTCCCAGGTTTTAAAACGGGCATGCATGGTTTCGTAAGCTAGTTTCTCATTGGCATAATTAGTACGCTGCGATAGTATAGTACTTATAAGTTCATGCATAGGATCGCGGCGTGCTACATGCTCCTGCTCTCCATAGAACTCCATTAATCGTAGCCGTGCGGTTTCTATTTTTTGCCCGTTAGCCTGGGACGTCAATGTTCTTTTTTTTCGAAGGCTGCTCTTGTTCTTCTCTATCATAGCCAGCTTTTTTACTCTATATACTAACAATACCGGTTAAAAGATGTTTAATATGTAACTCATTTATAGATTATTACACATATGTAGTGGTTATAATTGAGTTATAACTTTAGAAACGGAAACCCAGAAAGCAATTATAAGTACAAATACGGTATATGGAATTAAACAAGGAATTAGAAAAGCACTTCCCTAGAACTCAGCAATACAATGCCAAATGGGTAAAAAAGCATTCGATGGGAGAGAATGTATTATACAACCTGGAAAGCCTCATGAAAGTATTGCCTCTTTCTCCGGGCATGCGGGTGTTGGACCTGGCCTGTGGTAAAGCAGTAAGCTCAATTTTTATGGCAAGGGAGTATGACGTGCAGGTGTGGGCTGTAGACAATGCCATAAAAGCCAGTGATAACTGGAAACGTGTAAAGGAGGCAAATTGTGAAGACAAGGTTTTTCCGCTACAAACAGATGCCCGGCATTTGCCTTTTCCTCATGATTATTTTGATGCCATAGTTGTGATTGACTCATATACCTATTTTGGTACTGATGATAAATACCTTGCTTATATTATGAAATTTTTAAAAACTGGAGGGAGCCTGGGTATTGTGGATGTATGCTTCAAAAAAGAAATCGAAAGTTATGACAAGGTTCCTGGTTTCCTGAAAGAAGATTTTCATCAATACTGGTACTTTATACATTCTATTGATTGGTGGCAGAAACTATGGGAAAAAACAGGGCTTGTAAGTGTAAAAGTTAACGAGTATTTGCCCCAGGCAGACCTCATTTGTAAAGCATATATAAGAGATTTTGAAAACAGGAAAGAAGAGCCTTTTGCCAAAGCCATGCGGCAGGATGCAGATAAGCTTATTACTATGTTTAGGGCAGTGGCCCGGAAAACTGCAGAAGAAGTTTACCTGCAGGATTACAAAAAGTAAAACCATTGGTTGAGTGTTATGCAGAGGCATAGCGTTCAACCAATGGTTTAGTTCTTATTGAGTATTTGCAGCAGTCAATAGCTACTTACTAAATACTTATTCTAAAGAAAGGATTACGGTACTATAGGCACCTAACCCAAAATGGCCCTGAAAGTTCATATTATCTAGTCCGCCTGAAACGGCTCCTGCATCGTATGATTCCTGGCCTCCAAACTCCTCATCATATCCTTTCCAGTCGCTGTTAAAGCGTACTTTCCACATACCATCTTCTGGCAAACCAATAGAGTAGCTATTGAAACTTTGTCCGGATAAATTGACAAGTACTACAGTGCTATCTCCAGAGCCTCCCTCAGAATATCGGTGATAAGCTAGTACTTTATCGTGGTTATTGATATGGAAAACGTTTACGTTTTGTCCTGTTAAGCCACGGGTTGTACCATGTTGGTTTCTGCTTAGAGCGGCAAGGTCCTGTAGCAAGGTTAGCATGCCTGCTGTTCCGCTTTCTGCTGAAGTACCTATGCCAGTATGGCTAGCCATCTCAGAGCCTGCATCAAGTTCATCCGATAAAAAAAGAAGGGGTAAACCAGGAGAAGTAAATAAAATTGCAGCTTCTAAAGCAGACTTTTTCTTGTCAGTTTGGCTGTTTGATTTTTTACCTTTTGCAGCCGCCTTTTTGGTTGTGCCAGTCTGTGTACCTGCTTCAGCACGTGCCGTAATCAACTCTGCCAATGCATTTAAATCACGCTCCTGCTCATTGGCAGCGGTAATTATACCCCGTACTGATAGAATAAACTGTTCAAAATTATCACCTGAGGCGGTGCTGCTTTTTTTGCCAGATGCTGTTTTACCGGCTTTTTTAGCAGAAGTATCAGTTTCTTTAGCAACAGCTTTTTCTTCTGATTTGGCTTTGGCCTTGGTAGCTGTTGGTTTATCAGTAGTTGTAGTTTTCTTTTCTTTAGCAGCTGATTTAGTAGAGGCATCTGCTTTTGTAGCAGTTGCACTAGCTGCTTTAGATTTTCCACCTGTTTTTTTGCTTTCTGTTGTAGCCTGATCTGCACTGGCAGAATCTTTTTTGCTAGCTTTTGTAGCAGTGGCTTTCTTTTCTTTTGTAGTGGAGCTGTTTTCAGGTGTACTTTTCGATTTTGAAGTACGCTTGGATTCGCTCTTAGATGTAGTTTCAGAGGCCATAATTTTTGTACGGTTTTTAGTAAAGATACGCTAAATACCCCTTAGGGTTGCTTTTTTGCCTGTATAAATAGGACTATTGCTGGCCTAAAGTTTCAAAGCTAAATTTGATCTTGTCCAGCCGCAGTTCCAATTGTTTTAGTGTGTCTGTTACATCGCGCATATTGGCTTCTACTATTTCGCTTAAATCACTGTTAATGAACAGGTTGTATTTAAGTGTAGAGAGCTCTTCAGGTGCCTTTTCACTTACTTGCTTTTTTTGTGCGCTTATGTAATTCCGTATTGTGTCAATTCTTTCATTCCAATAACTTTCAATCAGGGGGTGTGCTTTTTTATATATGATTTCCGTTTTTTCGGTTTTCATAGTGCGAAGATAAAAAATATATGTTTTAGAATTGTAATAGATTGATATACTATTGGGTTCTTTTCCTCTTAATGCCTTTACACGGTTGGTGAGATTGTTTTTCTCATCAAAAAGGTTGAGGGTACTTTCCTCGTGCAGGTTTAGCCTGTCGTAATCGGTTCGTTTAATACGGCTGGCATCAAAGTACTGCTCCATATTAAGTACTTCGTAATATTCGCGCTCAACAGGCATAAGCTCTTCTATTGCAATTACATTAGGTATGCGGGTTTCTGTTTTTACTTCTTCTTCAAGCTCGCGAATTTCGTTTTTAAGTGTGTTTATATTTAATGAAAGAGTATAACCATGTTTGCGTATAGTTTCTGCTACAATTTGCTGGGCAATTTCCAACTGTTCGGGCTGGTTCCAAAGGCAATGCGCAATCAAAAAACAATCCATCAGGTCGACCTGGCTACGTTCATTAATAAAAGCAGAAGTCCGTAATAAGCGTACAATTTTTTTCCAGCGCCGGTCATATACCCTGAAATGGGTTGTATCATTGCTGGCATCATGTTGTTCTGTTTTTAATTTTATGAGCTGGATGGTATTTATAACTTCTGCGGGTAAGTGCACGCTGTCAATACCTGCTGTCCACTGCTCCAGTTCACTTTCACTTATTTTTTCTTCCTCAGTTAGGGTATCTGCATACAGGTCAGAGGTATCTGAGATCATTTCCACAAAATTGCCGCTACTGCGAATTTCAGTAATGATATAACGTAACAGGAAACGGTCCCAAAGAGCTTCAAGCCCCTCGCCATAAGAGGGCAGCTCATTTGAGGCTGCAATAATACCTTTAATATTTACGCTTATTTCCTGCTCACCATTGCGGTAAATTTTTTCGTTTAGTACCGTAAGTAGCGCATTTTGAATAGAGGGGCCTGCTTTCCAGATTTCATCTAAAAAAACGATGCTGGCCCCAGGAAGGTATTTATCGGTTAGGCGCTCATACTTATCTTCATCTTTCAGCTTTTTTATAGAAACGGGTCCAAAGATCTCATCAGGAGTACTGAATTTGTTCATGAGGTACTCAAATGAATTTCCTCCCTGGAAAGCAAACTTTAATTTGCGGGCAATTAAACTTTTAGCAACTCCCGGAGGACCTAATAAGAAAATGCTCTCACCAGCCAGGGCAGATAAAAGAGAAAAGCGAAGTGCTTCTTCTTTTTCGTAAAGCCCTTTACTTAAATTATGTAAGATGTTATCTATTTTGGTTTTAATGCTCATGTATAGCTTTACACTGTATGGAAAATATTTCTTTATAAAGTATCAGCATGCTAAGCACATACTATACTTCTTACAGGTAAACAAAAAATAACCGCTTTGTTATTAAAAATGGGAAAAAAACCTTTAAAATGTTTGAATTCTCTGCTTACAGGAAAAATAACTTAGGTGCGGGTATAAAAATAAAATGCAATAACGAGCCCGATCATGGCCAGCAGGTAGGAATAGTAATAAAAAAGTTCTCTGTTGGTATAGTATTCCTTCCGGCCAAGTATTTCCGCCACAATAGAATTAAGAATTTTGCGCATAGGCTTTAACATCTTTAGGTTTACCAATTTAACTGTTATTTCTTAAAATACGTGCAAATTGCTGTAATATAAAAAAGGCATACGCTCAAATAGCGTATGCCTTTTAAGAGCATGTTAAGTAGCTTCGTACTATAAATTATTTTAAAACATCAGCCGTTACCTTAAATACCATATTAGCGCGAGCGTCTATGTTTTGGGTAGTTGGCTCTCTCAAAACAACCTGGTTGCGCAGTCTGTAACGGTCTTTTTTAATGTAGCTATCCAGGTTAGCCTTTGTAGTTGTTAGCTCCAGCGTTTGTCCTGCATCAGCAGGTACATTTTCATTGCTGGCAATCTCGATTTCAGGTAAGCCTTCTGCCACAATAAAAATCTTTATCGATTTTAAAAACCTGAAGGTCTGTTGCTGTGGATTAACAATTGATAGAGACAGTTTTTCCAGGGCCACATTTTTTACCATGTTTACACTGGTATTGTTATTTTTAAACTCCTGGCTGGAACTGGCCTGCACATCGTTGCTTACTAAAAATAACGGCTGTACTATACTGGGTGTACTTGGGATGGTAAAACTAACTTCTGAAGGATAGCGAAAGGTAGTAGCCTGGTTAAGCAATTCTGAATTACATGCTGCCAGAGCAAGAACCATTACTAAAGCCAAAATTGTAAAACTGCGTAATGCTGACATAATTAAAATGTTAATTAGTAAAAACTGTGCCTTCCTGCAAGCCTCCGGTATTTCTTATAGTGATTAATTGCAGGCGTGCTAAGTTACAGAGAATAAGAGTAGAAGCTTTTAAGAGTGTAAGGTTTAAAGAAAAATAGCTTTTCTGCCAAGCTTAGAATAGCCTGTTATCTTTGCCTTAGGTTAAATAAACATCAAGTTTTTACGGGGTAATTTTTGGCTGTATTCCCATCTTATCAGCCAGTTCAAAATACAGTGATTTTTGATTGTTATTTAGTCCTGCTCTCCTGTCTACCCGCTCCAAAAGGCTTAAAGCAAATACACCGCGCTCATTGCGAAGGCTTATATTGTTGGCCAATAGTAACTGTCGAACAATATGTTCTGCCTGGTCTGCTGTTAATAATGCAGCGTGCTTCAGAAAAAAACCTTCCAAAAACTGTAGCGATTCTTCAGCCTGTGGGGTACGTTGCTGCTGAAGGTATGTTTCCTGTACTACTTTACTGTGAAAAAGCGATGCCAATGCATAAGCCTGGTGAGGGCATAGCCTGTTCATGGACGTAAGCAGCTTTTTGGTGTAAGCAGCCATTTTGGTAACGTCTACTTCCGGGTCAAACAAGTGGTCTTGATGCGGTGCCCAGTTATAAATGTTAAAATACAGGAATTCATAAAGATCAAATTCATAAATCCAATCAGTGCGTACTGCTATTTCCAGTTTCTTTTCTTCAAGTATTCTTTTTTTAAGTAAATAATAATAGCGCGAATCTGCTTTAATGGCTGCCCAATCGAAAGTATGGTTGTTTTGCTCGTTTTCTGAAGAATTACATTTTATAACCAGTGTTGGATCATTTTTTAAAGCATTTGTAAAATTAAGGTAGTTCAAATAAAGATGGAGAAACTGAGGTTCATCAGGTACATAAAGTTCACACGCAAGGTTGGCCGGTAATTTCTTCTCAGTAATTTTTCTGTAAAGGTAAGATTGCACGCTTACCAAATCGCTATACAAAAGTGGGTTGGGTTGAATTGCTCTATTGCTCTGCTGGAACACATATAGCCTCAATAATGTATTAAAGGTCGATAACGCAAGATCTTCAAAACTACAGGAAAGAGGTTCGCCTTTTTCAAAGCGCAAAGCCTGGTCATAAAAGTTTGCCATGGTATACTCAAAAGGGGCATTTTCTGGTAGATCACAACTATGTTTTTTGCCTGATGCTTTTTTCTCTTCTTCTTTTGCCAGGTAATCACGTATTCCAAGCATAGATCTCAAATAGTACACAGACTGGTGGGAGGGGGCATTCTGGTAAAGAAAGGATAGTGCTTTAAAGCGCTTTAGCGCCAGTTGATGTTTTTGCTGTGCACTCAGTTTTTCAGTTACATATAATTTCAATGTAGCCTTACGCTGTTCGGAAAGGGCAGGCTCCCACTGTTCAATTTCCTTTTTATCAGTAAACAATTCCTTCCAGCTCTCTTTGCTCCGGGATAAGGTGTCGGTACCATTATTTACGAGTTGTTGAAAAAACAATGCCCAGTTTTCTTCTGTATGGACAGTGTATTCTATATCGCTGTTATTGTATCTTTCTAAAGCCCTTATTAGTATTTCTGCTCTTTTTTCCTGAAGCTTACTATTATTTTCCAGGCTGCCTTCTACAGATGCCCAGGCATTTATTTCGGCCTTATATATGGCATACTGGTTATCTTTTAAAAATTTGAGTATTGCCGTGAGGTCTTCCTGGCTATAGTCTGCTTTATTTTTTTCAAAATACAGGTTAAAGCTTTCTGTTTTTGTAATTTCATCCAGAGGGTTGTATGGTATAGGCACTATATCCTTGTACCTGCGTAAGGAGTTTTCAATAAAATAGCTGTATCTGTTAAATGGCGAACAATTGGAAAATGCCAGGGATGGAAACTCTGAGATTTGCTGGGCTGGGCCGTTTGCAAACAATAGTTGTGTATGCAGGCTCTTTTTATTGTAAAACGATACAACATAAGGTTGGTAGCCTGCATTTACTTTGCCAAAGTTAAGTTGGTAGGGTTTATCTTTAGCACGAGGACTATTCTTTTTACCTTTAAATGCTTTAGTAAAGGCTTTAATATCTGCTTTGCCTTTTTTCTTTTCTTTATACTGAGGGTAGAGCTGCGCTTTCACTTCGTTTTTGCTCAGGCTCACCAAAATAGTAGAATCTGAGTTCAACACGATTTTGTCTTTTTTTCTCCTTAATGTTTTCCCTACTGCCGCTAAATTATCAAAGAGCAACACAAGCTCTCCTTTTTCCAGTGCCTGCTGGTCCAACTGATAGCCGCTTGCAGTAAGGCCATTATAAAGTCTCTTTTGCTTTTTGTTTGGATTTTCTGCAGCTTTCAATTGCCAGAAAATTGACTGATCCTGGGCCTGTAGCAAAGAGCTACCCAGCAGAATGATAACCAGACAGTAAACCGATAGCCTAAAGGCGCTACTGAGTATGTTCATGCTATAGTAATCTATCTTTGTATAATGAATTTATTCTTATGATATTTTATTGAGAATAATTAATTTTTTTGCTTTAAACAAGAGTTGAGAGTTAAGATGCATAATAGTTGGCGTGTATTCAACCACCTCTAAACAACTAGTACATGACACCGAAAGAAGTAGTATTAAAATGGATTGAAGCATTTAACAAAGCTGATGTTGATACACTTAGTAGCTTATATGCTGAAGAAGCCGTAAACCACCAGGTTGCCAATGAGCCTGTTATAGGGAAAGAAGCGATTTATGCTATGTTCAAAAATGAATTTGCCCAGGCAGAAATGGTTTGTATACCTGAGCAAATTTTTGAAGATGGAGAATGGGCAATACTGGAGTGGAAAGACCCAAAAGGGTTACGCGGATGCGGGTTTTTTAAAGTTGTTGAAAGCAAAATATTATTTCAACGTGGATACTGGGATAAGCTTTCGTTTTTAAAATTACACAACTTGCCACTCGATAACTAAACTTTAAAACCGGTAAATAGACTGGTAGCTTAAACGGTGCCCATTACATACATTGCATCAAGCGTAGGGGTTGGGCTACCTCCAGCTTGTTCCAGGGTAATGGCAAATGCTTCTGCGCGTGCCGTACCTCGCATGGGGTGTAATACCTGGCGGTTGCTTTCAAGTTCTATAACACCTGCATCTACGGGTGTGCCGCCTACAATAGCCCAAAGCTGGTATTGTCTTCCTGCAGGGGGAGCAGGCAAGTTGTTTACAGCCAGGTAAACCTCAGATGTTGCAGGCTGCCAATATACCGTTGCCTGGGCCTGTGGTTCTATACCTGTTGGCTTTAGGGATATAATTTGTATGCCGGGCTGCTGTAACCAGGCTAATTCCTGTGTTATACTCTCATAACGCTCTTCATTTACCTGTAGCCGTTGCGCAATTACTTCCTTTTCGGCAAGCAGAGCAGTATAGTTTTGCCGGGTATTTTGCCAGCGATTGTACAGTATGGCATTTACTGCAATACTGGCAATTAATAATATTACAGCTGCTGCTACAGACCAGTAGGTTAAACTAATTGTTTTGCTACCGGTAGCAGATGGCTCGTTTCTGTGGTTGGTTACTGGCGCATTATGAATTTGCTCCATTAACTTTGCCTTTACAGAAGGAGGAGGGGCTACCTGTTGTTGCATGGCAAGGTTTTCAAAAGCCAGCTCAATAGCACGAATCTCTTCTGCAATTTCAGGGTATTGGCGGGCCATGGTTTCAACTTCCAGTTTTTCATCTTCTGTAGCAAGCCCTAAAACATAGCTCTCCAATATGCCGGTCGATATATAATCCTGGATATTCAATTTATGTCAGCAGTTTTCTGAGTTTAATAATAGCCGAACGAATTCTTGTTTTTACTGTGCCCAAAGGCATTTCTAATTCTTTGGAGGTTTCCTCATGGGTAAATCCCTCATAATATATTTTCTGGATGAGAATCCGCTGTTCGGGGGGGAGTTTGTCCAGAACTTTATCAAGACCAATAGCATCCAAGCTTCCTTCCTGGTTCCGACTGTCTGACTGCAAATTTACGATATTTTCTAATGGCTGGATTTTGCTGCTCGATTTATAGTTTTTAGATCGAAGATGATCCAGGGCGTGGTTACGGCAAACATTGAGCATCCAGGTAAATAAGCGGCCTTTTGTCTTATCGTACGAGCCAATATGTTTCCATATCTTCAGAAATGATTCCTGTATCAAATCCTGTGCTAGATCTTCATCCCGCACAATACGCAAAACCAAGCCATATAATGCCCCGGCATAATGATCGTACAGGTATGAAAACGCTGCAGTATCTCCTGATTGTAATGCTGCAATCAGATTTTCTTCTGTATACGTTTGGGGTGGTAAACTTGTCTTCAATTATGGGAGAATTGGAAGATTGATATTATGAACGGCAAGGTAGCTTTTTTCCTCGTGTTTGCAACAGAAACCAATAGAATATTACCATCGTCTCAACAGGGTTGAGTGTGGTAGCAATTGTTATCAGGAGAACAAGGCAATCCACATTTATTAAATTGCGTATTATTACTATTGTTTTATACCATCCCGACTATGACGACACAAGATATATATGATTTGCAGCAAGCCGTAAAGCTGTTGGAAAACCCAGGTTTTGCTATTAAAATTTCTAACCTGGTGGGTAGCCCCATCGAGCAATTATTAAAAAACATTCCCAAAAAATGGAGCAATAAAATTGATGATATTTCCAGGATAGCACTTGAAAAAGCACTTCAGGTGGCCATTAAGAGCATAAACCCTAACCAGTTGGGAAAAGCTCAGCGCTGGCAGCATTCTGTTGCGGCAGGAGTAAGCGGGGCACTAGGGGGCGCATTTGGCCTGGCAGCCTTGGCCGTTGAGTTGCCCGTATCAACCAGTATTATTATGCGCTCCATTGCAGATATAGCCCGTAGTGAAGGCGAAAACCTGCAGGATGAGCATACGCAGTTGGCTTGCCTGGAAGTGTTTGCCATGGGCGGGCGGAGCGAAGAGGATGATGCTGCTGAGAGTGGCTATTACGTAGTGCGGGCAGCCGTAGCCAACGCCATACCCAATACCACCAGCAAAATCATGCAGGAGTTTTCGCGTAGTTCCGGCTCACTGGTAGGTAAAGTAATAGGAAAAATTGCAGCCCGCTTTGGCATAACAGTAAGCCAGAAAGCAGCCGTACAGCTTGTACCAGTGTTGGGTGCTGTAACGGGTGCTTCCATTAATGTACTTTTTATTGATCACTTTCAGGATATGGCACGGGGCCACTTTATAGTGCGCAGGCTTGAAAGAAAATGGGGCAATGCAGCCGTAGAAGATGCCTATACCAGAATTTTAAAAGGAGAGCATCTTACGGTTTAGTAAGGTCTACTACCACACGGCCTATGGTTTTGCCCTGCAGGATCATGTTGATATAAGTATCGAGTTGCTCAAGCGTGCAATACGTTGCTGTTTTATCAAGACCCTGCAGGCGCCATATGCCAGCCAGGTTTTGCCAGATCTGTTTCCGTAAAGGCATAGCGCATTCAGCCGATTCTACTCCCAAAAGGTTTACTCCCCTTATTATAAATGGGTATACAGAAATAGAAAAGTAAGGGGAGGCTACCAACCCGCAGGCAGCAACATTACCATTAGGTTTGCAGGAGCGTATTGCCGTAGACAACATGTTTCCACCAACGGTATCAATTACACCAGCCCAACGTCCTTTTAGCATAGGCTTGTTGCTCTCATCATCTACCTCATGACGGCCTAAAATGGTAGAGGCTCCCATTGCCTTTAAGTAAGCTGTTTCGTCAGGTTTACCTGTGGCAGCTATTACCTCGTATCCTGCTTTGGCAAGTATAGCCACCGCCATGCTGCCTACCCCG
>FPIC01010946.1_pt1 | contig 118521 bp, 101 predicted proteins | sample 1504481 | NCBI WGS metagenome assembly FPIC01 (sample SAMEA4475357, study PRJEB15587) | soil metagenome | biome: Soil; feature: Field | place: India | collected 2015-03-11 | depth 0 m
TGATTGCCAGTTTGTAAAAAACAATATGGCGCCTCAATACCGCCAAAGCAAAGACCTGAACCAGGCTAAAAAAATTGCCAGCCACATGATATCCGGTAAGTGTACTGACGATCCCTTATTTATGGAAGTAGCCAAACAAATAAGTAACGAGGAACCTACCTATGCATGGGAAATTATGCTTGCACAGAAAGAAATTAATAATAAGAACCTGGATGGCGCCATACAACATTACCAGAAAGCAGTAGAATTGGGTGAAACCAATACCAAAAAAGCAGAAGCCCATATGCATATTGGCAATATCTACTCATCAAGAGGGCAGAAAGAAGCTGCCCGTGCTGCATATAAAAGAGCCCTTTCTGCAGACCCTGCCCACCGTGATGCATATACTGCCATTGGAGATTTGTATTATAACAGCCGTGAGTGTGTAGAAGGTAATGAAGTAGAGCAGCGGATATTTTATATAGCTGCTTACGAAATGTATGAAAAAGGAGGTGCCAGCAGTAAAATGAATGCAGCCAAAAGCCAGTTTCCTTCTAAAACAGAGGCTTTTAACCGTAACAAAAGAGCTGGCGAAACCATGGCAACAGGCTGTTGGATTAATGAAACTGTAACTCTTCGTTTTAGAGATTAACGTATAGTCAATTTATCAAAAAAGGCTGGTAAGTAATTATCAGCCTTTTTTAATACCCTTATTTTTATTGACTTGGCCTTTGTTTTGATATGTTTATCAAACTTTAGCTTTACATTTACTGTTTAGAAATATCCTGACACAGGGATTAATTATTTAGTTATGTTATTTAAGAACCTTCGTTCCATTTGGCTGCCAGGCTTTTTGGTTTTGTTTGTTATCGGGCTTAGCTCCTGCCTTGAAGAAGCTCAAATAATTTCAGAAGAAGATATTTACCGTGGCCCATCTGCAGAGGCAGTAGATATTGAAACACTATACAGCGATTCTGCCAGGTTGCGTGTTAAACTAAAAGCACATAAGCAACTTGAGTATGATAATGGCAACCGTGAGTTTCCTGAGGGTATTTTTATTGAGTTTTATAATGAAAAGGAAGAATTGGCAACAACGCTAAAGGCTAACCACGCTGTGTATGAAAAAGCCAGCGAAATTTACACAGGCACAGGAGATGTAGTTGTAATTGATTTGTTGCAAAATAAACAGCTTAATACTGAAAAGCTCCATTGGAGCCGGCGCAAACGTGAGGTTTATACTGATAACTTCGTAAAAATACAGACCCCCGATGAGGTTTTGATGGGCGAAGGCCTTACAGCAGCCGAAGATTTTAGCCGCTACGAGATTCATAAACCTACAGGTACTTTTACGGTTAAAGAATAAACCTTATCTTTCACCTTACTGCCTTCTAAAGGCCCGGACCTTAAAAATTATTACATTTTACGCTGCAGTGTTTCTCTTTCGGCTAAAGGTTGCAAAGGGTTAAGCATTAAAAGCAATCATTTTATGAGATTACTGGAATCAATATTTCTTTCTTTATCTGTTGTAACGTTTATTATTGGCGTGCACCAGTCTTTCTTTTGGGGTGTAACCGAAAGCTATTGGCTGTTTATGTTGTCTGGATCATTTTTTCTTCTTTTCCGTTATCAGAAAATTAATGCACCTAAAGCTACACCTCAACCTGAGGCAGTACAAGGTAAAAACCAGGTTGTAAAAACTGCTTCTAAAAAACACAGAAAGAAGTAAATGGATTATTCTCAACTGGTATGGGTTTTAGTTTCGCTTGTGCTATCTGCCTTGTTTTCAGGCATTGAAATAGCTTTTATATCAGCCAACAAATTACATATTGAGTTACAGAATAAGCAGGGGTACCTGTCTGGCAGGATCTTATCCAACTTCCTTAAAAACTCATCTCAGTTTATTGGTACCACGCTTATTGGCAATACTGTAGCCTTGGTAGTATATGGTATTTTTATGGCAAATATGCTGGAGCCCTGGTTGCAGCAAAGCCTTCCTGCAGCCCTAAATAATGAAGTAAGCATACTAGTGCTTCAAACTATTATTTCTACCCTAATAGTGCTGGCCACAGCAGAATTTCTGCCTAAAAGCATATTTCTTATCAATCCAAACAAAATGGTATCCTTCTTTGCGATACCCATGTTAATTGTTTCCAAGCTTCTGGCCCCGTTTGTATTTATTATTATCAGCTTATCTAAATTTGTTATCAAGTACATTCTACGCCTGGAATACACCCAGGATAAGCTTGATTTCAGAATAACTGACCTTACCAATTATCTGAAAAATACCGGTACGCCCGATGATGAAGGCAGCGAGGAAAATGAAATTGATACCAAGATCTTTAACAATGCCATAGAATTTAAAACAGTAAAAGTTCGCGATTGTATGGTTCCGCGTACAGAGCTAGTGGCTGTAGACCTGGATGAGGGTATGGAAGGTTTACGGAAAGCCTTTGTTGAAACAGGCTATTCGCGGATTATGATCTATAAAGAAAATATAGATAATATACTGGGATACTGCCACTCAATTGCTTTATTCAAAAAGCCTAAGCAAATACTGGATATTCTTACGCCAATTCCTATTATTCCGGAAACTATTTTGGCTAATGAAGTGCTTATACAGCTTATAGCGGAAAGGCGAACCATGGCTTTGGTGGTAGATGAGTTTGGAGGTACCTCTGGCATTGTTACCATAGAAGATATTATGGAAGAAATTTTTGGTGAAATCCATGATGAACATGATGACGAGAGCCTGGTTGAGCAGAAGCTTGGCGATAATGTTTACCTTATGAGCGCCCGTTTGGAGGTAGATTACCTTAACGATAAATACGGCTGGGAGATTCCGGAAGGAGATTACGAAACCCTTGGTGGCTACCTTCTTATGATCAATGAAGATATACCTGAAGTAAACGATACGATTGAAGAAGAACCTTTTATTTTCAAAATTATATCAAAGCAGGAGAATCGTATTGATACTGTGAAAGTTACGATCAAGGAAAATTTCAATCAAAATGATTAATTATCAATCATATACCATACAATCATTTTGAAATTATACAGTAAAGTGATTATTTTGCAAGTCTATAAATAAATTAAAATGGCAATCATTAACAAAATCAGAGAAAAGTCTGGATTGGCAGTAGGTGTAGTAGCTGTCGGTCTGATCTTATTTTTAGTAGGAGGAGACCTGCTAGGCCCCAATTCAATGTTGTTGGGCAACCGTACCCCGTATGTTGGCGAGATAGCAGGTGAGAAAATCACCCTTGCGGAGTACCAGGAACAGGTTGAGCGTATTAAATACGATTACGCCATGAACACCGGTCGCACTCCTTCTGAAGCAGAAATGGGTAGTATCAGGGAACAAGCCTGGAACCAACTTATTTTTGACAGGGCTTTTCAAAAAGAATATGCCAAATTGGGACTTGCTGTAACAGCCGATGAGAAAGTTGATATGGTACAGGGTAATAACATACACCCTGCAGTACGTAGCTCTTTTACTAACCCTGAAACAGGTGAGTTTGACGTAGAGCAGGTAAGAAATTTTCTTCGTAATTTACCCCAGATGCCTCCTCAGCAGCAGGATATGTGGCTGAACTTCGAAGCAAAACTTCCTGAAGACAGGCTAAGAACCAAATACGAGAACCTGTTTACCAAAACTACTTATGTAACCAAGGCTGAGGCAGAAAGAGAATACAGAGCTCAGAATGTAAAAGCAGATTTCAGCTATGTTTATATTCCTTACACTTCTGTACCTGACTCTGCTGTTAACGTAACCGACAGCCAGTTAAAAGATTACCTGAACAGAAACAGTGCCCGTTACCGCGTAGAAGATACCCGTACCTTTGATTACGTAGTATTCTCTGTACAGCCTTCTTCTGAAGATAGCCTGTATTACCGCGAAGAGCTTGATAATATGGTAAGCCAGTTCAGAGCTGCAGAAAATGATTCTGCCTTTGCCAGATCTAACTCAGATCAGTTTATTGCTCCTTCTGTAGTATCTCCAGGTGAGCTTCCTGAAGACCTTACTGCTAACCTTAATAACTTAGCAAAAGGCCAGGTGTATGGCCCATTTGCAGAAGGTAATACCTTAACACTTTACAAAATTTCTGACATTCGTACTGACGGACCTATGTCTGCCAGAGCAAGCCACATTTTGTTTAAGCCTGCCAACGAAACTCCTGAAGCTAAAGCAGAAGCCTTAGCACAGGCAAGAAAAGTGTTGAACGAAATTAAAGGTGGTGCTTCTTTTGAAGAAATGGCTCGTGTACACGGTACTGATGGTACTGCTCCACGTGGCGGTGACCTTGGCTGGTTCTCTGAAGGCCGTATGGTGAAGCCTTTTGAAGATGCAATTTTCAAATCAAACCGCACTGGCTTACTTCCAGAACCTGTAGAAACTAACTTTGGCTACCACTTAATTAAAATTACTGAGCCTAAAACATCAGTAAAATATGAAGTAGCTACTATACAGCGTAACCTGGCTGCTGGTGATGCCGCCCGTGACGAAGTATTCCGTACTGCAGATCAGTTTGCCAGCACTGCTGGTAACAAGGCTGAGTTTGAGCAAAACCTTAACAAGTTTCCAGGCGGTGTTCGTTTTACTGCTGATAGAGTTGCTAAAAACGCTAATAGTGTAAACAACCTTGCTGATGCTCGCGAACTGATAAGATGGTCTTTCAATGATGCCTCTATCGGTAGTGTATCAAGAGTATTTGAAATTGGCGATGACTACGTAGTTGCTGTACTTACTGATAAAACAGAAAAAGGAACAGCTCAACTAAGTGATGTTAGAGACCAGGTATATGCACAGGTAGTAAACAAAGCTAAGGCAGAGGTAATTATTAACCGCCTTAAGTCAACACAAGGTGCTTCTGTACAGGAAATTGGTACTAACTATGGCCCTGAGGCAGTAGTTAACAACTCACCAGAAGTAACTTTAACCAGCAATGCTCTAACTGGTATCGGTTTTGATCCTGCTGTTGTTGGTAGAGGTTTTGGCCTTAAACCTGGCCAGCGTTCTGCTCCTTTTGCTGCAGAAAACGGTGTAGTAATTATAGAAGCTACCAATATAACCGATGCTCCGGCTATAGCCGATTACGCTCAATACAGAAACCAGGTAAACCAACGTATTGCTGGCCGTGTACCTTTCTCAATTGTTGAAGCGGTTAAAGAAAAATCTGATATCCGCGATAACAGAGTTAAATATTATTAATTGTTATAGATTGCATAAAAAAGCCGGACTCACCTCCGGCTTTTTTTATGCCCTCATTGATCTATATTTTCCTCTTTATAAAGTTGGTTTGTATCCAGATCCAATGCAATAAGATGCCTGAACCCTGGCTCCAGCTTACTACAACCTGCATCAATATTTAATACCTGCATATTATGCTCTATCATCTTTTGAATATCTGCCAGGGGAGTAGGGGTATGGCCATGCAGAATTTTTTTACCCTGTGCCTCTAACTTATCATACTTGGTAAACCTGGTAGTAAGCATAGCATCGTAATCTGTCCAGGGGTCTGCAGCTTCAAAGTTTATCCCGGCATGTACCAATATATAGCCATCTGTATGTATATAGTAAGGTAAGTCTTCCAGAAAGTATTTGTAAGCCGGGTCAATATCTTCGGGTTGGCTTACTTTAAAATTTTGTAAGGTCACTTGTAAATCATCATCCTGCTTCCATCTTTCCCTGTATCTATCCGGGTCTACCAGCATCTGATCATGGTTGCCACGCAGACATTTTACACTATAGCCTTTTTCCAGTAAATCCATTGTTAAGTCTAGCACTCCTTTGCTATCAGGCCCTTTATTTATAAAATCGCCCAGTATAAACAGGTGATCTTCCTTTTGTAGCTCTATGTTATTAAAAATAAGCTTATGGTATGTTTGGCTACATCCATGTATGTCTGCAATGGCTATTCTTCTCATAAAGCATTTTTACGTAAAAAAGAAGCTATCTTGCCAACCTTATCGTTAGATACAAAACGTTTATTAATTAATTTACATTATTGGTTTTTCACTAGTCGTTATTTATACATGTTTCGTTATATTTCTCTTTCAGCCATTATTTTAATTTTAGCCGCTTGTAACCGTAATGAAAGCCGGCAGGTAAACGAACTTGACTTTGCTGTTGTGCGCAGAAGTGATTCTATTGAGGCTATAGAGCGTAAAAGAATCCGGTTGGATGAGCAGTTTAAAGCTTTTGTAAGCCAGGATAGCATTACAGGAAGCCGTACCATTATTGATTTTGTTGCTACAGCCGATACATTTTCTTTGCTGCACCAGAGCCTTGTAGCTTGCCAGCTTGATAGCCTTTTAAGAACGGATGGCCCGTATACTATTTTTGCACCTGACAATGCAGCTTTTAACAAGCTTCCTGGTGGTACAGTATCTAACCTAATGAATCCCGAGAGCCAGCGTAAGCTTACTTCTGTAATGGAGTACCATATTGTAGTAGGCGAATTTAAAGCCGATGAGTTTATAAATGGTATGAAACTAACTACCCTGTTGGGTCAGGAACTTACAGTAAGCATAACTGATACTATTATTTCTATTGCTGATCCTAAAGGTGCAGCTTCTAATATTTTAGTGCCTAATTTAAAAACAGGTAATGGTTACCTGCACCAGGTTGATGCAGTAAAAATACCCGGGTAAACAAAAAAAGGCTGTTCCATGTGGAACAGCCTTCTTATACAATACTATATCAAATTGATTATAAAATCGATTTGTTCTGAGAAATCATTGCTTCAGCTACCCTTCTGCGCGCATCTTTAGTGTTGAAAGGTGCAATCTTTGTAAAGCGCTTCAGGCCCATTAGCATTACACGCTGCTCATCGCCCTCTGCAAAAGAATTAATAGCAGTACGACCTACTTTGCCTACCTTCTCAACAGACTCTTGCAGATAAATGCGGAACATGTCTGTCTGTAAAGCTGTAGCTTCTTCACCATTCTTTAATATAAGCTTTTCGGTTCTTAAAAGGGCAGACTCTGAAGCATAGGTCTCTATCATCATATCGGCTATGTTCATAATAATTTCCTGCTCTTCGCTAAGCTTCATCATAAACTTCTGAACGGCAGCACCGGCAACCATAAGCACAGCTTTTTTCATGTTGCGGATCACTTTTTTCTCTGCAACAAACAGGCCTTCTTCTTCTTCGCCCATATCTGGGATAGACATAATTTCTTTGCCTACAGCCATAGCCGGACCCATAATGTCAAGTTCGCCTTTCATAGCTCTCTTTAACACCATATCTACTGAAAGAAGACGGTTGATCTCGTTTGTACCTTCAAAAATTCTGTTAATACGAGAATCTCTGTAAGCTCTGTCCATAGGAGCATCGGCAGAGAAGCCCATACCGCCGTAAATCTGAACACCTTCATCTACCACATAGTCAAGCACTTCTGATCCATGTACTTTCATAATGGCACATTCAATCGCAAATTGCTCAACCGATTTTAGCTTGGCTTCAGCATCAGCCATGCCTCCGGCAATCAGGTTATCGTAGGCATCATCAATATTCTGACCAGCTCTGTACGCTGCAGATTCTGTTGCATAAATTCTGGATGCCATTTCGCCAAGCTTGTGCTTTATAGCACCAAAGCTGGATATGGAAGTACCAAATTGTTTACGCTCGTTTGCATAGTTTATGGCACGGTTTAACACTGCTTTAGAAGCACCTATAGCAGCAGCAGCCAATTTGATACGGCCAATGTTCAGGATGTTAACCGCTATTTTAAAACCATTTTCACGGCTCGAAAGCATGTTTTCTACCGGAACGGGACAGTCGTTAAAGAAAACCTGGCGGGTAGAAGAACCCTTAATACCCATTTTCTTTTCTTCCTCATTCATAGTAATGCCACCAAAACCACGCTCTACAATAAAGGCTGTAAGGTTCTTATCGTTTTCTATTTTAGCGAATACAATAAATACATCTGCAAAACCGCCGTTGGTGATCCACATCTTCTGGCCATTTAACAGGTAGGTTTTACCATCTGCAGAAAGTGTAGCTTTGGTTTTACCAGAGTTAGCATCAGAACCTGAATCTGGCTCGGTTAAGCAATAGGCTGCCTTCCACTCGCCTGTAGCCAGTTTAGGAAGGTACTTAGCCTTTTGCTCTTCGTTACCATAATACACAATAGGCAGGGTACCAATACCAGTATGTGCCGATAGGGCAACTGCAAACGAGTGGCCTGCACCAATAACATCGGTTACCAGCATAGAGGTATTAAAGTTCATACCGAACCCACCGTACTCTTCTGGTACTGATGTACCCAGCAAGCCCAGCTCACCGGCCATATCCATCAGGCGAGGCATCAGCTCAGGGTCTTTCTGGCTATCAATTTCATCCAGGCGGTTGTATATTTCTTTCTCCAGAAACTCCTGGCAGGTATTGGCTACCATGCGCTGCTCTTCTGTAAATTCTTCAGGTATAAATACCTGCTCTGCAGGTGTTTCTTTAATCAGGAATTCGCCACCTTTCAGCGAGTTTTTTTCGATCGTTTCCATGGGTATTTGAGGTTTTGTTTTTTTGGTTCTTACTTAGTTAAAGATCTCATAGATACCGGCTACGCCCTGGCCACCACCTACACAGGCAGTTACCATTCCGTACTTCTCTCCTCTTCTGCGCATATCGTTGAATAATTGTACAGAAAGCTTGGCACCTGAGCATCCTAGTGGGTGGCCTAATGATATGGCACCCCCATTACGGTTAATGATCTCTTCATTAAGATCAAGCTCACGAATTACGCCTAATGCCTGGGCAGCAAAAGCCTCATTTAGCTCAATCTGTTGAATATCAGACTGCTTTAAGCCAGCTCTCTTTAGAGCAATGGGTATAGCGGCTACCGGGCCCATGCCCATATAGCGAGGCTCTACCCCACCGGCTGCATAGCTGATTAAACGGGCAATAGGCTTAAGGCCCAGCTCATTTACCATCTTCTCTGACATAACCATTACAAAACCGGCACCATCAGATGTTTGTGAGGCATTACCAGCCGTTACCGTTCCATTGGCGGCAAATACTGGCTTCAGTTTAGCCAATACTTCCATAGAAGTATCCGCTCTTGGTCCTTCGTCTGTATCTACTACAAATTCGCGGGTCTTTTTCTTCATATCCGCATCCACATAAGTTTCCTTCACCGTCATGGGCACGATCTCATCTTTAAACTTACCAGATGTTATAGCGGCTATGGCTTTCTGGTGAGATTTATAAGCGAAAGCATCCTGGTCTTCGCGGCTTACATTATATTTTTCAGCTACCTGCTCTGCAGTTAAGCCCATACCTAAATAATAATCGGCATGCTCTTTCGCTAGGTTATAGTTAAGTGCGGTGCGGTAACCCATGGTGGGTACCAGCGACATTGATTCTGTACCACCGGCAATAATACAATCGGCCATACCAGCATGTATACGCTGAGAGGCAATGGCAATGGCTTCCAGGCCAGAGCCGCAATAGCGGTTCACGATCATCCCCGGTACGTTTAAGGGCAATGATAGAAGAGAAATGATTCTCCCCATCTGCATGCCTTGCTCTGCTTCCGGTACTGCGTTTCCTACAATCAGGTCATCTACACGGGCTGGGTCCAGGTTAGGAATGGAACCTACCAGGTGCTTGATTACGTGCGCAGCCATATCATCTGGCCTTGTAAACCTGAAACCACCTTTGTTTGCTTTACCAACGGCTGTTCTAAAGCCTCCTACTATATATGCATTCATGTTGTGTTCTTTTTTGTTTTATGAAAATTAGTTTCTCAGCGGTTTGCCACTGGTCAGGATGCTTTGTATCCTTTCAAGCGTTTTCTTCTCACCGGTCAGTGATAGGAAGGCTTCGCGCTCAAGATCCAGCAGGTATTGTTCGCTTACCAGCTGAGGGTACGACAGGTCACCTCCACAAATCACATAAGCGAGCTTCTGAGCGATCTTCTCATCGTGAGCGGATATGTACCTACCCAACTTCATTCCGTTGATCCCAGCCATAAATAAGGCTATTCCTGTGCGGCCTTGTACCTTAATGTCGGTGCGCTGCTTTGGCTGTGTATAGCCTGCCTCGGCAAGAGCTATACAGGTTGCTTTTGCATCGCTGATCTGGCGGCTTCTGTTAAGTGTAATTTTATCGAAAGAACGAAGCAGGTTCATCTCTCTCGCTTCATGTGCAGAGGTTGCTACTTTAGCAGTAGCTATATTCATAAAATTGTTTTGCAGGATATTTAGTTCAGTATCGCCAGGCTGATACATATCTGAACTGCGCAGGGCTAGTTCTTTGGTACCACCTCCACCAGGGATAAGACCCACACCTACTTCAACAAGGCCTATATAGGTTTCTGCAGCAGCCTGTACGGTATCGGCATGCATGGTCATTTCGCAACCACCCCCTAAGGTTAAGCCGTGTGGTGCTACTACTACCGGTATAGAAGAGTAACGTACACGCATCATGGTGTTCTGGAACTGGCGGATCATAAAATCGATCTCGTCAAACTCCTGCTCAATGGCATACATAAATACCATGGCCAGGTTAGCACCTGCCGAGAAGTTAGCTCCTTCGTTTGCAATTACAAGGCCTCTGTAGTCTTTTTCAGCGATAGAAATAGCCTTGTTAATGCCTTCAATTACCTCAGCACCCAGGGTATTCATTTTGGTATGGAACTCTAGGTTCAGGATACCATCTCCAATATCAAACAGGGTAGCGCCAGCATTTTTCCATACAATGTTACCTTCTGTGGCTCTCAGGTTCTCGAGAATAATAAAGCTTTCGGTACCTGGGATCAGCTTATAGCTCTTGCTATCAATATCATAGAACTTGCGCTTTCCACCATCTACTTTATAGAATGACTCATTACCGCCATCAAGCATTTCCTGTACCCAGGCCGCTGGCTTTTTGCCTTCGGCTTCCATAATTTCAATACCCTTACGAACACCAATGGCATCCCAGGTTTCGAAAGGGCCTACTTCCCAGCCAAAACCGGCCTTTAGGGCATCATCTATCTTGTATAGCTCGTCTGCAATTTCAGGAATACGATTGGTTACGTACTGGAACAAACCAGCAAACATCTTCCTGTAAAACTCTCCGGCTACGTCTTTTCCTTTTACAAGTACTTTAAAGCGATCGTTAAGCCTTTCGATGGTTTTGGTTTGCTCAAGGGTGGCAAACTTTATTTTCTGAGAAGGGTTGTACTCTAATGTTTTAAGATCAAGGGCAAGGATCTGGCGGCTGCCATCTGCACCTTTGGTCTTTTTGTAGAAGCCCTGGCCGGTTTTATCACCTAACCAATAGTTTTCTTCCATTTTCTTGATGTAGGCAGGTACTTTAAATATGTCCCTTGCTTCATCATTAGGTAGTGCCTCATACAGGTTGGTAGATACCTTGATCATGGTATCGAGGCCTACTACATCGGTAGTTCTGAAGGTGGCAGACTTGGCATGGCCAATTACCGGGCCGGTAAGCTTATCTACTTCTTCAATACCCAGGTCAAGCTCTTCCATGATCTTTACCACTTCCATAATAGCGTAAACCCCTACACGGTTGGCAATAAAGGCAGGAGTATCTTTTGCAAGTACGGTAGTTTTACCCAGATACAGGTCGCCATAATGCATAAAGAAATCTACCACTTCCGGATCTGTTTTCTCGGTAGGGATAATTTCTAATAGCTTAAGGTAGCGGGGAGGGTTAAAAAAGTGGGTACCGCAGAAATGCTTCTGAAAATCTTCGCTTCTGCCTTCCAGCATCAGGTGGATAGGAATACCTGAGGTGTTACTTGTTACCAGGGTACCCGGTTTACGGTATTGTTCAACCTGATCAAAAATGATCTTCTTGATCTTAATGTTTTCTACTACAACTTCAATAATCCAGTCACATGAGGCAATATCCTTCATGTTATCTTCGAAGTTGCCTGTTTTAATACGCTTCGCGAAATCTTTGTTGTAGATAGGCGAAGGGTTAGACTTTAGCGCTGCCTGCAGCGATTCGTCTACAATACGGTTTCTAAAGGCTTTATTCTCGGTGGTGATGCCTTTTGCTTTATCTGCCTCTGTTAACTCTCTGGGTACTATATCCAGCAATAATACTTCCAGGCCTATGTTTGCAAAGTGAGCAGCAATCCTGCTCCCCATAACACCTGAACCCAATACAGCAGCTTTCCTGATCACTCTTTTTGATCCGCTTTTGACTGCGTTCTTTTCTAATGTGTTTGTTTGCATGATAATATTTTGGTTAAATTTTTATATGGTATGGTTATTCGTTTCGCGTGTTCTGCTTTTATCACCGCTTTCAATCACTTCGTTTATCTCGTCCATTACCTCGAAAAAAGTCTGGAGCTTATCGGGTGCAATGGCTTGTTGAATTTTATGATTGAAGTTGAGAACCGTCTTCCTGGCGATTTCTCTTTTTTTAATACCTTTTTCTGTAAGCTTGATATGAACGGAGCGCCTATCGTTTATATCATTCGTTTTATAGATAAGGCCTTGGTCTTCCATGTTTTTGAGGGTACGTGTCAGGCTTCTTACTTCCAGGCCTAGTTTAGGAGCTATTTTTGTTGCCTGTGTTCCTTTCTCCAGGTCTATATTCAAAAGAACATAGCCTATAGACATTGTTATATCATGCTTTACGGCTTCGGTATTATACATTTTAGATATAGCAAGCCAGCATGTTTTTATCTGGTAGTCTATGGTTTCTTTTGCTTTCATACCTTTTTCTCTCCTATACTTTGTTACCTGTCTTTTGCAATCAGCTTTAATGACATTTCAATAATATCAAAAAAAAAATTAGTATGCAAGCATACTAATTTTAAATATGTAAATATTTTTTAACGTAAAGGTTTTGCAATATTTTTAGTGTGTTTTCCTTATACGTTACCCAATAAAAAAAGGCTTCCTTAAAGAAAGCCTTTTTTTATTAGTTTATTTTATCTCCACGTAAAGATCTGAATCGCTTGCGAGCATCTACAATAAATATACTACCAGGGTGGTTGACCATTAAATTCTGGTATAACTCCATAGCTTTATCTTTATTATTTAATTTCTCTTCATAAATACGGGCTGCTTTATAATGAGCTTTATCAGAATTTATTTCCCATCGATGGTTTTTGATAATGCTTTCTAAACTCTCCAAAGCTTTTTCCCAATTTCCTTCTTTCTCTCGTAAACTTGCTTTGGTCAGTAATACATCATCTATTAAAGGATGCCCAGCATACTCAGTTTCTATACTGCTTAGTAAAGCCAGCGCTTCTTCATTTTTATTTTGATAGATAAGCATCTCAGCTTTTGCAAAGCGTTGCATAGGCACAGAGTTAGAATCCAAACCAGTATTTTCCTGAATCAGTACACTCAGATCCAGCGCATCATTTGCTATTTCGCGCGAGGTTGCAAGTTTTAACACATCCAGGTGTTCTTGTGCCAACTCAAAATCGCCTTTATAATAGTTAAGCTTTGCATTTTTAAGCTTCGCTTCGTGTCCCAGGGGCTGGTCTTTTTCCTGTTTTTCTACTTGTGAGTATAACAATGTTGCCTCCCAGGGTTCTTCTCTGAAAAGATAAATATCACCCAGATCCAGTTTACACTGGGCCATAAAGCGAGGATCGGTGCGTGGGTTTTTAATAACCTCTTGTAGAATTTCTATTGCTTTCTCTCCTTCATCCAGATAAAAGGCATTTAGTAAAGCCATATTTCGTTTACTGGCTTGTGCCTGCGGATCATTTGTATTTTCATTGATAAGGCTTTTATAGTCTTCTATCAGCGATTGTATATGGCTTTTATCTACTGGATAAGTATTTTTTATAAGCTCTTCTTTTGATTTAATCATAAAGTGCTTGGACACCATATAATTTTGTCCTTTGGGATATTCTTTTACAATCCATTCAAATATATCCTTTGACTGTTCATAATCTTTATTATTATAAGCTATCATACCTACCTCAAGAGTTTTGTTTCCTTCGGTACGGTTTTTCTTATCCATAGCCCTTGATTGTATAAAGGCTCCGTAAAAATTTTTCTGCTGTATGTTAGACCATACCAAGAGTTCGTTGTAAGCCACCATATCTGGCTTCTGCTGCACTTTCATTAAAAGGATATGATCTAACATCTCAAATTCATCAGGCTCTTGTATCATGTTCTGAAGCATATTCTGAATCTGCTCCTGTCCTACCATCCTGCTTTCCATTGATGTAAGCATCTCACTTATCATCATATCCTTTTTATCCTGCAGCCTGTAAATATTGGCTAGCTCATAATTATAATTTCCAGATCTTGATTTTCTGCCTTCCTGGTACACTTTTTCTGCCAGTTCTAATTCCCTGTTTTCTATCAGGTATTCACCGGCTGTTTCTACATCCAGCTGATGTCCCTTTATTTCTGCAATCAGCTTATCGAAGTATTTGTTTTTTTCTTTTTCTGAGCCAGTAAATGCATACAGTAAACCATAATCTATCCTATACTTCAGGTTATCCTGTTTAGATGTGTTTATCGTTTTTTTAATAAATTTTTGAGCTTCGTCATATTGCTTGTCCCGTTTTAATATATCCAGGTAGTTAGCATAAATTTTTGTGTAAGCTTCTGGCTGTTTCAAAAGTTTTTGATAAACGTCTTTAGCCTTTTCAAATTCTCCCTGCTCAAAATACTCATTAGCAATTTTTATTTCTTGCTGCTGGGCATGGCTTACCCCGAACATTAAACTAGCCAAAAGTATAAGCAACCCTTTCTTCATAGATTTTTCCTTTTCACGTTTTCCACAACCTAATATCTTTAATAAAATAATTCTTTAGAACCTTAATTTACTTTTGCTATTATACTGTGGATTTGTGGATTATTATTTCTTTTTTAATCCTTGTGGATAATTTCAGAGTTATACGCAGGTTTATCCACATCATAGCATAACTTTTCTTTAATTTCAGGCCAGTTTTTAATACTTTATCCACAGGTGTGGATAAAGTATGTTATTAACTTTTGTTGACATTTAACTTGTTGACAACTTTCTTATAAAACGAATTCTCACGTGTGTTAGCGTTGATAACTTCTTTAAAAAATAAAAAATACTGACTTTTATAAACACTTATCCACATTTACGCACAGTTTACACACACTTATCCACATAATTTGTGAATAACTTCGTATTAATCCACAACAAAAACTAAATCATTTATATCCCAGTTGGCACGTAATTCTGTTTCCTGAGGTATTAAAATAACCCGCTCTGGCAAAATTGCTTTCTCAAAACTTCCTTTATCCCACTTTTTGTTTTTGTTTTGATCTACAATCAGTCTTAGCCTGTATTTACCAGGCTCCAGGTTTGTAAATTTGAATTGACGTGTATTGTACCTCCTTTGTAGCACTTCAAATTGAGGGTTTAATAACTCAACTATAAAATCTTGGCCTTGAGCTATTTGAACTGTACCTCCTAAATCTCCCTTGTTTGCTTCGGTTCCACGTGTATATACAAGTGTATCAGAGGAGTTTAATCTGCCTGTTACCGTTCTTATAGCAGCAGAATCGATTACGACAACAATAGAATCTGTATTCGTTTGAATATTTCTTAATGCAAGTGTAGTTTTATTTAATTGAGAATACTCTATACCTTGCATTTCTTGAGCACGTTGATTGTAAATACGTATGCCTCTTGAATTAACTTGTTGTATTGGCTCGGGTGCAATAATGGTAAGCGGTAGAGCAATAACATAGGTAGCATTAGGTTGTGGGCTTGTTTGTACTCTATAACCCTCTCTTTTCTGTAATTCAGTAAATTTTACCTTTGGCTGTACTGTAAAATTATTTCCGGAAGAGTCTTGTACAGCTACATTAATTTGGATTGAATCCTGTAGGTTCTGTACATTAAAAATGGTAAAGCTATTCTTCTCCCTATTTGTTGTAAACGGAATATCAATGTTTTGTTGATTGCTTACCTGGAGTGTATCAAAAGGCCTGTTAAATTCAATGTTAATATTTCCGTTACCTGATCGTTGGTTTAATACTCTATAGGGGCGCTCATCATAATGATGCATATCCAGCTTTATACCTGTCAGGTTATTTCCTCTAACTGTAATCGGCTCATTTAGAAAGCCTACTTCTTCATTTACGTTGTCATAAAAGAGGTTATTGTTACGATCGTTAATCGCAAATATTTTATAAGTTCCTTCTCTTACGTTGTTAATTGTATAGTTTCCTGCTTTATCTGTTCTGGCTATATATAGTGGTTTATGCTTTTTTACCTGCATTGTGTCTTCTGCATCATATAAGGAAACCAATATATTTTCTGCTGAGCTTCCTTTTAAAATATAACCTGCTGTTCCCTTCACCGAAAGGGTATCAATATCAGTACCTGTGCTAAAGGTGAGGCTTATATTTTGAGCTTCATTACCTTCTGTTAAATCTTTGATAGCCTTACCAAAATTTAAGGTATAGGTTGTATTGGCTCTTAAATCCTGGTCAAATTCCAGGATAAGCCTGTTGCGTTGAACCCTGTTTTTAAAGCTTACCCTTGTGTAAGGAGAAATTAATAATTCTCGTTGTAGGTTTTGTACAGCTATATTTTCGTCAAAAACCAGCTCAATTATTCGGGCTCTATATTCTGTTTGCCTGTGGGCAGGGAAAGTGCTTATAAGTCTAGGTGCTTTTTCATCTTTTTCGCCACCTGTAGGTGGAACTATATTGGCACAGCTGCTAACAAAAAAAATAAGAAATATATAAGCTATATTTCTTATCTGGTATATAGTACTTTTCTTCATTGATCAGGATTGTGTTTCTTTTTCAAAAATGTAGATCATACTGGAGTAGTTATTCTCTTTTTTACCAAACTGGTTTGATGCCAGACCTACCTTTATACTTTTTAAAATATTGTTCTTCTTGTTTTTATATTGCTCACTTAGCATACTTACATAAAAGGCATCAAAGGGCATTCCCTTTTTAGATACCAATTGCATGCCGTTTTTATTAAGTACACGTTTAATTGTATCTGCTGTGAAATGATATAGATGCCTCGGTACATCATAGGCTGCCCAGTTTACTCCATAATGATGGGCATCAAAAGACTCATTATTAGGAACAGCAATGATCAGCTTGCCATCCGATGCAAGCTGATCATATATTCTGCGTAAATACATATTCAAATCATGTACATGCTCAAGAACATGCCACATAGTTATGATATCAAATGTTCCTTCTATCTTGAACAAATCTGGTTGTATGTTTGCTCCTGGATTTATTTCCTGGGCTTGTTTTCTTGCCAGATCGCCAGGCTCTACTCCTGCTATTTGCCAGTTATTGTTTTTACAAACTTCCAGGAAGTTGCCTGTTCCGCAGCCAATATCCAGTAAGCTACCCTTCTTCTTAAACTTCTGTACTAATTTTAATTTATCTCGGAGGGTTATATAGCGAACCGTTTTATAGGCTTTATCCATTAAACTTTCACTACTGTTTGTATGCGATATATACTTATCAGAAGCGTAGTATTTGCCAATTTCCTGTTGCGATGGCCTTGGATTTGTAAATCTGAAAGTACACTGTACGCATTCTACAATTTTAAATTGCTCTTCACTTACAGTGTAATCTTTAACGTTTAGATAATCCCTGAATGTATCATGATCACAAACAGGACATTTTTCTAGAGTTTCTAACATCTATTTATTCAGGTATACCATTAATATAGAAATATCAGTAGGTTTAACACCGCTAATTCGGCTAGCTTGACCTATTGTTTGGGGGCGGATTTTATTAAGTTTTTCCTGAGCTTCTTTTGACAGTGCAGAAATCTGAGTGTAGTCTAGCTTATCTGTTATTTTTAGATTTTCCATCTCTCCTATTTTGCGTGCCATGCTCTCTTCTTTTTCAATATAGCTTTCATATTTTATCAATATGCTAGCTTGTTCTATCGCTTCTGTTGAATACTTAGCCAAATACTCTTTTAGCTCCGCATCTTTTTCAGCCAGATATTCTATCTCTACATCTGGCCTTCTAAGTAATGATGCTACCGAGGCTTTTTCTTTTATTTCTGCAGAATTCAAGTCGCGTAGTAAACCATTAATTGTTTCGGGTGTTATTTTTTTCTGCTTAAGGTCATTGGTAAGTTTTGCCACATCAGCAGCTTTTGACCTTACTTTTTCCATGCGTGTTTCATCTGCCAACCCAATATCATACCCTTTCTTGGTTAGTCTCATATCAGCATTATCCTGACGCAGCAATATTCTATACTCTGCTCTCGAGGTAAACATACGATATGGTTCTTCTGTACCTTTATTGATTAGGTCATCTATAAGCACGCCAATATACGCTTCTGATCTACTTAGAATAAACTCTTCTTTTTCGTGTACTTTGTTATGAGCATTTATACCTGCCATTAACCCTTGACATGCTGCTTCTTCATAACCTGTAGTACCGTTTATCTGGCCAGCAAAATACAGGTTATTTATAAGTTGAGTTTCTAGCGTAAGTTTTAATTGGGTTGGCGGAAAATAGTCATATTCAATTGCGTAACCTGGCCTGAACATTTTTGCATTTTCAAAACCGGCTATATTTCTCAGAGCTTTAAACTGTACATCTTCTGGAAGAGAACTTGAGAATCCATTTACATATATTTCAACAGTGTTCCACCCTTCCGGCTCTACGAAGATCTGGTGTCTTTCCTTGTCAGCAAAACGGTTTATTTTATCCTCAATAGATGGGCAATATCTAGGTCCTGTTCCAATAATTCTACCGTTAAACATTGGTGATTTATCAAAACCTGTCTTTAGAATATCATGAACGTTCTGATTTGTATAGGTTATCCAGCAGCTTCTTTGCTCTAATAAAGGTGTAGTTACATCAGAGTATGAGAATTTTCCTGGCATATCATCTCCTGGTTGCTCTTCCATTTTAGAGTAATCAAGGCTTCTTCCGTCTATTCTAGGCGGGGTCCCTGTTTTCATTCTACCAGCCTCAAAGCCTAGTTGCACTAGTTGTTCTGTAATTCCTGTTGCGGCTCTTTCTGCTGCTCTACCACCTCCAAACTGTTTTTCTCCTATATGTATAATTCCATTTAAGAAAGTACCATTTGTTAATACTACTGATTTACCTTCTATCTCTATACCCATCGAGGTTCTTACTCCGACAGCTTTACCGTCTTTAACCAGCAAACCTGCTACCATATCTTGCCAGAAATCGATATTAGGATTTGACTCTAATGCTATTCTCCACTCTTCAGAAAACCTTACTCTATCAGACTGGACACGCGGACTCCACATTGCTGGACCTTTAGATTTGTTTAGCATCCTGAATTGGATCATGGATTTGTCTGTAATTATACCCGACATTCCACCTAATGCATCAACTTCTCGTACTATTTGTCCTTTAGCTACTCCTCCCATTGCTGGATTACAAGACATTTGTGCGATCGTGTTCATATTCATAGTAATGAGCAACACTTTCGAACCCATATTTGCTGCTGCCATAGAAGCTTCACATCCTGCATGTCCTGCTCCTACTACTATTACATCATATTCTTTAAACATTGTTTTTACTATTTTTTTGTTTCTACGTGGAAACAACTTATTACTAAATGCTATAAATAAAAAAAATTGTTTCCACGTGGAAACAATTTTTAAGAAGGTTTAAAAAGTAAGTAGAGATAGATAATAATTCTCTTTATCTCTCATTAAAGAAGCTTCATCAGGAGACTTATCTTTAAAGCCACAAAGGTGAAGCAAACCATGTATAATTACTCTATGCAATTCATTTTCAAAAGGTAAATTGAAATCATGGGCATTAGAAGCAACAGTATCAATGCTTATAAAAATATCAGACTCTATTTTGCCAGGACTCTCAGAATTATCAAATGTAATGATATCTGTTAAGGTATCGTGATCTAAATAATCGACATTAATTTTATGAAGGTAATCATCATTACAAAAAATGTAATTAATAGACTTAATTGTAAATCCCTCATTATGAGCAGTTTGAGTAATCCAAGAGCTCAAGGTTGCATTATTCTTTAAATCGAAATCAACTCCTTCATTAAAGAAACGAATATTTTTACTCATTAAGAAAGATAAAATACTAACTCAACAGTACGACCATTGTCATAGAAGTTTACTTCGTCAGAAAGGTGCTTCATTAAAAAGATCCCCCTGCCTCCAGGCTTAAGGATATTTTCAGGAGAGGTAGGATCTGGTAAACCATTGTAATTGAAGCCATTGCCTTCATCAGAAATTAAAAATTCAAGCTGCTCGTCACTTGGGGTAAATAGTAGGGTAACGTTCTTGTTCTTATCAAGATTGTTACCATGAGTAATCGCGTTGTTGACAGACTCTGTAACAGCAACCATTATGTTGCCATAAATGTCATCATTAACGTCGTATTTTTCTTTAATGTTCTCAATGAAACTTTCAACAATACGAATGTTTTCAACAAGTGAAGGAATTTGAATCTTTAACGAATCCATCATAAACAGAGAATGAATAATATTTTAAAATTTCTTTAAATACTCGTTCGTTTGTGTTTTATAAAAAGGTGTTAGCGCAGGGTCAACTGTTTTTAATAATTCAGTTTGTTTCTGCTTGGTATTCAGATACTTCTCAAACGAGGGAGGTATCTGGTTCTGGTAATTCTGAGCCGTTTTAGACTCTCTCTTTTCATCAAGCTCACGTTCTTTCATTGCCTTTTCTGTTTCGAGAAGGCGGGTTAAAATTTCGCGTTGGCGCTTAATGGTTTCTGGCTTAATATTTTTATTAACAATATCCTGCTCAGTTTTTTCCATTTGCTTCATAAGCTCCTGGGCCTGGCCATCAGTACCATTTTGGCCAGGTTTTTTACCTCCAGCTTTAGAAAGCTCTTGCAAAGCTTTGCGTATTCTTTCTTGCTGGGCGGCTAATTTAGCTAATTCCTCTGAAAGCTGTTTACCCTCTTTGCCACTTTTCGAGAGTTGTTCAATTTGCTGGTTTAATTGTTCCTGCATTTCTCCCAATCCTGGCTTAGGTTTTGACTTTCCCTTATTTGGTTTTCCTTTGCCTTGAGCGTCTGCCATCTGCTGTTGCATCTGCTTTAACACATCACTTAACATAAGTGCCAGGTTATTCATAGAAGTCATTGCAAACTGCTGTTTACTAGCTGCCTGAGCCTGCTGACGTGCCCTTATTGCATCAACACTCTCGTTCATGTACGACTTCATTAAACCAAGTTCACGTGTTACAAAAGACTGGATCTGGAACACACGCTGAGCTAATGCCTGTAAGCTATCTTCTACAACTTTTGCATCATCGCGAAGCTTTAACTGTTGCTGCGATAAAGCAATAAATTTCGGATCTGACTGGCGAACAGAACGGAATTGCTTCATAAGCTCTTCCTGATCATATGATAGCGTAATCAGGTTCTGGAGAATATTCCGAAGATCATCCATATTCTCCTGTGTTTGCTCAGCTTCCATAGACTGTTGCATTTGCTCCATTTTCTCCTTCATTTCCTGCATTTTTTTTCCTGCATTCTTTTGAGATTGTGAAGCTTTTTTGTTTTGCTCCTGCTTCAGCTGTTCGCTGCTGTTCTTCTGTTCCTGACTGATCTGCTCTTCCTGCTGATCAGTATTATCCATGTTATTTTTATTCTTGAGCGATTCGTTGATCTCCTCAAGCTTATCCATCTCTTTACGTAACTCTTCAAACTCTTTGTTCAGCTTTTCCTGGCTTTTCTCTAAATCTTCTTTTTTAGAGTCAGCTGGTTTATTCTGATCCTCATTTGATTTCTTATTATCTTCAGGCTTCTGGCCTTTATCAGATTTCTGATTTTTATCATTCTTCTGATTGTCCATCTTCTGGGTTTCTTCAGCAAGTTTGTTTTGCTCCTTGCTAAGCTCATCCAGTTTCTTCACCACATCATCCAGCTTCTGCTCAAATTTTAATTGCTTAAATAATTCTAGAGCCCTGTCAAGTTCTTTCTCTAGTATATCTTCTTTTTTATTAAAGTTTTCCAGAAGGTTCTGGAGTTTATCCATACTGCCTTTTTCCTCTAATAACTTCTCAAGTTCATTAAAAAGCTTTTTGGTCTCGTCATCAAGTAACTCATCCATTAGTTTTTGCAGGCTTTCCATTTTCTGGCCCAGCTTTTCATTTTGCTGGTCGTAGCGTTGCGACTTCTGGTTAAGTGTATTGTATTGTTCACGAAGCTTCTCAATATCTTTATTAAGCTCTTCTTGTTTTTTAAGCAAGTCTTCTACCTGCTTTTTATCCTGCCACGATAAGTTCTTTTTACCTTTAAGCTTATCTTTAAGGGAGCTAAGTTCGTTTTTAATATCTTTTGCCTGGCTTAGAGCCTGGCTTATTTCAGACGATGTTTTTTCACGTTCAACTTCCAGGTCTTTTTTAAGAGCTGTTTTATCTGGTACACTAAATTTGTATACGGAACTTTTGCTACTCTTGTGACCATTTACACCATCATTATCCCATACCATCAGGAAATACTCAAGAGACTCACCAGAGTTTAAGCGCATACTATCCAAACCCCATTGATAATAAAAGCTTTGGTTTGTCTGCCCGGCAGCAATGGATAAAGGTATACGCTTGTAGGCATCTTTAGATGTGCCTTGAGCAGATTGTTTTCTATAATAAAGGTCTAATCGGGTAAGTCCATAATCATCAGATACATTTCCTCCCAGTACAATAAAGTTAAAAAGGTTGGTATCTGCGTATTGCTCAACATTGATACGCGGATGCTGGTCCGGTATCACATTCATCATATAATCTATATTCTCGCGATTTGAGCTATGCGCATTTTTAAGACGTACCTGGTAATTCTGTGATTTCAGGAATTGTTTTTCATAATTAAACTTGTTACGGCCAGAAGGTTTAGCACTATGTTGCTTTTCTTCTTCGCTAAAGGTCAGATAAAGACTGTCTGCTTCAACACTGTTAAATACCCAACGTACAAAGGTACCCTCCGGAATCGTTAAATTGCCTACATTATGAAGGTTCTCATTTTTTCTGCCCAGGTATTGCGGATAAACCAATTCTGCATTAAAACCAGTAAGGCTTGGTCGTGCAAATAAGCTAAGGCGGTAGGCTTCAGAGTTAAAACCTGCTGCTTCAAAAGCAAAGTCTACAGAATTTTGAAGATTATCGATCGTAAAAGAATAATAATCTATACTGTCTCTCACCATTTTTTGCCTTCTGTCGCCAGTAATAAAATAAACAGCATCCGGAGATGCATTACCATCTATCTTAAGCTTAAACTTATAAGGCTCATTTTTAAAACCAGTCAGGTTATCATTCAGCAAAACAAAATCGAATGGTGCTTTAGGCACAAACTTTTTATTATAATGAATGATACGTGCAGTACTTTCTGTAAACATGTGCGGAGATAACCACAGCAATACAGCACCAACAACTACCGGTGCAGCAAGGTACTTGAAATATTTTTTGTTTTCTTTGTACTTTACGGCATCTGCAAAAGGTATTAAGGATAAATCGCGTGTTTTTTGCTCAATACTAGCCCTAAGCAACTGATTTTCTGTACTTGTATTTTTATTTAGCTGAAGTGTATTAAGTAACTTATCGGCTACATCTGGAAAATATACACCAAGTTGGCGTGCTGCTTCCTCATCAGACAATACCTTATCGAGGTTAGCCAACTGGTATAGAGGATAAATAATATACCTGCCTACTACAAATAAGCCTGCCCCTATGTAAAAGAAAAAAAGGATTGCTCTTAAAAGCGTATCAAAGTTTCCATAATACTCCAAGATGTTGAGTATTAAAAACAGCGATAGCAACAAGGTAAGTGAGAGAATCACTCCCTTGAGCAGGGCATTTGTATAGAACTTAAGTTTATAGGCTCGAAGCTTATTTAAAAGGCTTTGTATCATTGGCTGATGCAATTTTTACTATTACGTAAACACTACTCTAACAGTTGAGTACTACTACATTATGCAGTATGATAAGTACGAAAAGGATTGCGATATATTATACAGACAATAGTATAGTATACAGGCTTAACTACGCACAGATTCAGTAACTTATGCCAACCAACTACAGCTATTATTATACCAGTTCCAAAACTACCGGGCAATGATCAGAAAAGGGCACTTCAGGCATAATTCCGGCCCCCTTCATTCTGCTTTCCAAAGGCGTGCTGATCAAGTGGTAATCAATACGCCAGCCCAGGTTTTTGCCTCTGGCTCCTGCTCTGTACGACCACCATGTATAATTATGTGGCTCTGGGTTAAGATGCCTGAAACTATCAATAAAGCCCATGTTCAGGAACTCTGTAAACCAGGCTCTTTCTTCGGGCAAAAAACCAGAAGAATTAGCATTGGACTTAGGGTTATGTATGTCGATGGCCTGGTGGCAAATATTATAATCACCACAAATTACCAGGTTGGGATGCGTATGGGTTAAGTCACTGATATATGCCTTAAAATCGTCCAGCCATTCAAATTTAAACTGTTGCCTGTCCTCTCCGCTAGACCCTGAGGGCATATATACGTTCAAAATAGAGAAGTTCTCAAAATCAATACGTAAAACCCTGCCTTCTTGGTCGTACTTCTCCATGCCACAACCATAAAAAACACCCTTAGGTTCTATTTTGGTAAAGGTTGCTACTCCGCTATATCCTTTTTTTACAGCAGCATGCCAATACAGCTTATAGCCCATTTCTTCAAACAGAGCATAATCACATTGCTCGTAGGTAGCTTTTACTTCCTGCAGGCACACAACATCAGCATCAGAAGCAGCCAGCCACTCTACAAAACCTTTTTTACAAGCAGCTCTGATACCATTAATATTATAAGAAATTATCTTCATAAATAAACAAAGAGAGCCTCCGCCTTAAGGGCAGAGGCTATAATAAATAAGATTAGGTTAACTTAGTTTTAAAGCTCCTTTTGTAAATACTCTATAATATGTAGTTTAAGCAAATGTTCCTGCTCTTTAAGGGTAACAGCAGGTAGTTGCTTAACCGGTTTCCAATGGGGCCATCCCTCCTCATCCAAGCCTTCCAGTTCATAATAACCAGAAAAGCTAAGTATTTTGCAGATGGCAATATGCATAAGGTCTTGCTTCTGCTCTTTTGAAAAGTTTTTTACACCCTGGCCCAGTTCGCGTACCCCAATCAGAAAAAGCATACCGTTCAGGTCGGGTCTTTTTCCGGTAAGTTCATGAAAATAAGCTTTTACTTTAGCCCATTCGGTTTCAAAATCTTCTTCGTGCATCATTAGGCTTGTTGCTTTAGTTCTTCCCAATACGATACGGCTCTGCGCAGGTGAGGGATTACTATAGATCCGCCAATAAGGTTGGCAATGGCAAAAACTTCATATATCTGTTCTTCGGTGATTTTAAGTTCATAGCACTTACCGAGGTGGTATTTTATGCAATCATCGCAACGTAATACCATAGAACAGGCAAGGCCTAACATCTCCTTAACCGATACATCTAGTGCCCCTTCTGCATAAGCATTAGTATCCAGGTTAAAAAAGCGTTTCAACACCTTATTATCTGCTGCCATAATCTTCTCATTCATCTGAGAACGGAAGCTATTAAATTCTTCTATTTGATTCATAATATACTAGCGTTAAAGCGCAAATCTAATCAAATAATACAAAAACCGTTAAAGAATACGCCAGTAAGCGTAACATAAATTATAGTAAAACAGAGATTTATATCGTATACTAGTTAAATACCTTTGCTTATGCTGTTAAGAGAGATATGGATTGATTTTATAGACATGTTATTTCCAGAGTACTGCATTGCCTGCCGTAACTTCCTGGTAAAAGGTGAGGATCTTTTATGCACCCAGTGCATTTATGAGCTTCCTAAAACCTGGCTGCATCAGAAAACTGACAACTACCTGGAAAGGAGCCTGTGGGGACGAGTACCACTAGCATCTGCTTCGGCATATCTTAAATATCAGCGAAAAGGGAAAGTGCAGCAAATTTTACATTATATTAAATATCGGCAGGGAAATGAACTTGGCAAGCGCCTGGGTATATGGTATGGAGCAGACCTTGAAGAGAAATTTAACAATACCTTAGACCTGATAATACCTGTGCCTCTGCACCCGAATAAGCTAAAGAAGAGAGGGTACAACCAAAGTGAAGCCTTTGCGCAGGGTTTGGCGGAAAGAGTGGGGGCAGCCTGCGTAACCGATATTTTAATAAGGGCTGAGGCCACAGATACACAAACCCGTAAAAAACGGTACGAGCGTTGGCAGAATGTAGAGGGTAAGTTTAAAGTAAATCAGCCAGACCGTGTAAAGGGTGCCAATATATTATTGGTAGATGATGTGATCACTACCGGCGCTACTATTGAAGCCTGCTGCGAAGCGCTGCTGCCTCATCAGCCTAAAGCTATACATATTACTGCTCTGGCAGCTGCATAACTGTAACTATATCTATTAAACAAACCTTAGGCTTTAACACATAAAAAAGGCTCCCATCTTTCGAGGGGAGCCTTTTCAATATAAGAGAATGTGTAAGATTATCTGTTTTTACCTGCGCTGATCATAGCACAACGGAAGCCGATGGTAGCAGTAGCTGAATCTTCAGCAAGGTATCTTCTTGTACCAGGAGATAACCAGTATGCAACGTCTTTCCATGAACCACCTTTGTACACACGTACATTGTCATCGATCAGAGAGTTGGTTTTATCTTTACCGTAAGCAGCAGCTTCATCAAGAGTACCATCTCTACGGATTGGGTTAAGATCATCAAACTCCTGGAATGAAAGCGGACGGTATACGTCAGCTACCCACTCGTTAACGTTACCAGCCATGTTATACAGACCGAAATCGTTTGGTGGGTACTCCCAGATTGGAGCTGTAATCATAGCGCCATCGTTCAGACGGCCGGCAATACCGGCATAGTCACCACGGCCACGCTTAAAGTTAGCAAGGAAAGTACCCATTTGCTTACCGTAAGGGTTACGTAGTGCATGGCCATCCCAAGGGTAAAGCCTGCGGTGCGTCTGGTTCTCATCATTGTATTGAGTACCAACAAGTGCCTGAGCTGCATACTCCCACTCAGCCTCAGAAGGCAAGCGGTAGTTAGGTAATACAGCACCAGATTCCAAAGGAATACGTCCGCCACCTTCAGCAATTTCAACACCTGCATCTTCTGCAAGTTTCTGGTTTACTACTGCTGTTCTCCAGTTACAGTAGTCAACCGCCTGTCTCCAGGATACACCAACTACAGGGTAGTAGCGGAAACCTGGGTAACGAAGGTAATGATCTTCGTAAGGATCGTTATAAGCAAGTTCACTTTTCCAAACGGTAGTGTCTGGTAATGTAGAGAGATAAAATTCTTCAGAAGAGTCTCTTTTTACATAGAACATGTATTCCAACCAGTGAATGTTGGCTACCTCTGTTTCATCCATGTAGAAAGAAGCAATAGTTACTGTTCTCTCAAGGTTATCTCTTGAGTTAAGAATATCCTCTTCAGGAGAACCTAAAACAGTACGACCACCTTCAATGTATACAAGGTTTGGTCCGGCCGGCTGGCCTTTAAAGTCTCCTACCTGAAAACCATCGTCATCGCCATAAGCAAGACCCGTAGCAGTACTGTTAGAGCCTGGGTTTACAGCAGTTGGTTTTTGACGAGAGCAGGAAGAGAACATAAGTACACTCGCCATCACCAGCGAAGAATACTTAACTAATCTCACACATTTGTTCATAACCTGTAAAATAAATTTTTATTGAATGCACACATATACCTGTTTAGCTTTAGTTCACATCTAAAGCAATAAAATTCAGTACGTAAAAGTATATCTTTTGTAAATTAGATGCATCATATATGTAAGAATATACAATAAATAGATGCACGCAAAGGCTTCTGTAATAAAATATATCCAATATAATAATAAGATAAAATTTTAGAGCCTTATAGAAACTTCATAAAAAATGCAAATTTTGGGCTTTATATACTGCCTCCAATGCACTTACAACGAGGTGCTTGCCAGTATAGTATACAAAGCCCTGAGATCTTTAATATTATTTTGTCACTTCCTCGGGTGCATAGATCATATCCAAAAGTTCGGAAGCCTCTTCAATAGATGCAATATCTGAGAAGATCAGGATCAGTTTTTTGTGCGAATCCTTTAAGCGACACTTTTTGGGGTGCTTTTGTATAAACTCCAGGATTCTACCAAAAACCTCAGATTTGTAATACGCTTCGTTATCTCCGGATACAAAGTAGCCCTTCATCTGCGAGTCTTTAATAGTCAGTTTTTCAAAGCCAAGCTTCTCGGCAGTCCAGCGGAGGCGCACGGTTTTAATAAGGTCGCGTACTGCATCTGGTAAAGGCCCAAAGCGATCTATTACGGAGTTCTGGAATTTCTGCAGGCCTGCCTCATCCTTGATATTATCTAGTTTAGAGTACAAGCTTAACCGTTCTGATATGTTATTGATATAACTTTCAGGGATAAGCAATTCCATATCAGTTTCAATAACGCAGTCGCGTACTAGCGGCTTGGTAGAAACCTCAAACTTAAAGAGATCCTTAAACTCTGTTTCCTTCAGTTCCTGGATGGTTTCGTCAAGTATTTTGTGGTACATATCAAAACCCAGGTCGGTAATAAAACCGGTTTGCTCTCCACCCAGCATGTTACCGGCACCCCGTATATCCAAATCACGCATAGCCACTTTAAAGCCATCGCCCAGCTCAGAAAATTCTTCAAGGGTCTGCAAACGCTTGCGGCTATCAGAAGTTAAGCCTGTAACCGAAGGGGTAAGCAGGTAGCAGAACGCCTTTTTGTTAGAACGCCCCACCCGGCCCCGCATCTGGTGCAGATCCGATAAGCCGAACATATGCGCATGGTTGATAATGATGGTATTGGCATTCGGTATATCCAGCCCCGACTCAATGATGTTAGTAGAAACCAGCACATCAAACTCGCCTTCTATAAACTTCATCATGGCGGCTTCCAGCTTGGGTCCTTCCATTTGCCCATGGGCAACGCCAACTTTAGCATCGGGTACCAGGCGATGAATGATATTGGCAATCTCAAAGATATCGTTAATGCGGTTGTGCACAAAAAATACCTGTCCGCCACGCCTTAGCTCAAAGCTTATGGCATCGCGTAGAAAGGCCTCATCAAAGGTATGGATTTCAGTAGTAACTGGCTGGCGGTTAGGCGGAGGCGTAGCAATTACCGAGAGGTCCCTGGCACCCAGCAATGAGAACTGCAGGGTACGTGGTATTGGGGTAGCCGTAAGGGTAAGCGCATCTACGTTTACACGCATTTCCTTAAGCTTCTCTTTTACTTTTACGCCAAACTTCTGTTCCTCATCTATAATCATAAGGCCCAGGTTCTTAAACTTCACATCTTTACTTACAATGCGGTGGGTACCAATCAGGATATCTACTTTACCCTCCTCTAGTGCTTTTAAAGAATCCTTTACCTGTTTAGCCGTTTTAAAACGGTTTATATACTCTACCCGAACCGGGAATTTAGAGAGCCTGTCGCTAAAGGTTTTGTAATGCTGCATAGCCAGTACAGTGGTAGGTACAAGTACTGCTACCTGCCTGCCATCTACTACAGCTTTAAAGGCAGCACGTATGGCTACTTCTGTTTTACCAAAGCCTACATCCCCACACACCAGGCGGTCCATAGGGTAAGGCTCCTGCATATCGCGCTTTACGTCGGCTACTGCTTTGGCTTGGTCGGGCGTATCTTCGTACAGGAAAGAGGATTCCAACTCAGCCTGCATAAAGCCATCTTCAGAGTATTGGAAGCCCGGTGCTGCTTTACGCTTTGCATACAGCTCAATAAGCTCCTTGGCAATGTCTTTTACCTTCTTCTTTACTTTTGATTTTTTTACTTCCCAGTCCTGTGAACCCAGCTTGCTGATCTGGGGAGGTCCGCCTTCTTTACCCGAGTACTTGGTAATTTTGTGTAGGGAGTGGATGCTCACAAACAGGAAATCATCATCCCTGTATACCAGACGTACTACTTCCTGGCTACGGCCGCTTACTTCTACCTTCTCTAAGCCTGCAAAGCGGCCCACGCCATAATCTACGTGGGTTACGTAATCGCCAGGCTGTAGCGACTTAAGCTCTTTTAAGGTAAGCGCTTTCGATTTGCTGAACTTCTCTTTGGTGCGGTACTTATGGTAGCGATCAAAAATCTGGTGATCAGTATAGCAAACCAGTTTCTGCTGGTGATCAATAAAGCCTTGGCGCAACGAGATAGGTAAAGGCCTGAACTTAAGCATAGGGTCCAGCTCTTCGAAAATGGTCTGGAGGCGTTCGAGTTGCTTGGGTGCTTCAGCAGCAATTACATTTACATAGTCAGAGAACTGGCGCTGCAGCAAGTCTTCTACCAGCAGGTTAAAATCTTTGTTAAAAGATGGTTGCGGTGCTACATTAAAGGTAAACACCGCCGTTTTGCGGTAATGGAAACGGTTACCAAACTCTACCAGCTTATAGCCTTCAAAAGATTCTTTTAGTGATTGGGCATTCTCGAATATGGTTTCAGGGTTCGATATTACAGCTGCTCCCCCGCTCCGCTCTACAATCTCATTAAAAGCCTGTTCACTTTTCTCAAAGTATTTGTCTACCGTTTCGGTGAGTTGTACAAAGTCTTTTACCCAGATGTAGGTATCGTCTGGCATAAAGTGCATAAACGATTCGCGGCTCTCCTGCATGAGCTTGGTTTGCACATTCGGGATAATGGATACGCTATCTTTGGTTTCTACCGAAAGCTGGGTATTAGGGTCAAAAGTACGGATGCTTTCCAGCTCATCGCCAAACAGCTCAAGCCTGTAGGGTAAATCTCCGGCATACGAAAAAATATCGACTATACCTCCGCGTATGGCAAACTGGCCGGGCTCGTATACAAACTCGGTTCGTTCAAAATCATAGCTGCTCAGCATTTCGCTGATAAAGTTTACATCGATACGGTCGCCTACGCTGGCCCCAAAGGTATTGGCTTTAAGCGAGCGCTTGTTAATTACCTTTTCGTGCAGGGCTTCGGGGTAGGTTACAATCAGAATGGGCTTTTCTGACTTGCTGTTAAGTGCATTAAGTACCTCGGCCCGCTGCAGGATGTTGGCATTCTCAACCTCCTCAAACTGGTAAGGGCGCTTATATGAGGTCGGGAAAAAGTGCACGTCTCCTTCATCACCTGCCAGGTTTTGCAGGTCGTTCATAAAATAAGCGGCTTCTTCTTTATCGTGTAGAATAAAAAGGATAGACTTATTATTAATGGCCGAAACCGATTTGCCTACAATGGCATCCAGGCTACCCACCAGTCCTTTTAGCTGAACGTGCTTTTCAGTACCGTTTTTAAGCTCTGAGGCAAGGGTTTGAATGAGGCTGTCTTGCTGGTATAATTTTAGAAACTCTTCTACTTTCAAAATCTATAATTCAATATGAATGATCTAAATAAGAGCCGGTATGGATTTTTAGATATATTAAAAACAAGCCGGTTAAACGCAAAAAGGCCTGCACCCCTCAGGGCCAGGTTCTTTTATACTAATCATAACGCTACAAAAGTGGCTAGTGTTCAGTAAAAACCAATCTCTTGCGGCTATATTTTTTATATAAACCAGGGCTGTACATTAGCTGATTCGGCTCCAGTTAGTGGTGTTTTTCCGTAACGAAGCAATGTGTTTACTAATGGCAGCATGCTCGGGTAGTTCCAGTTTTGGATCTTTGTTTATGATCTCCTGGGCTGCTACGCGGGCTTCCTGCACTATTTTGCCATCTTTGGCCAGGTCTGCAATCAGTAGATCCAGCACACCGCTTTGCTGGGTGCCCATTAAATCGCCTGGGCCACGGAGCTTAAGATCGGTATCGGCTATCTCGAAACCATTGTTGGTGCGCACCATGGTAGCAAGGCGTATTTTACTATCGGCACTCAGCTTATAATCTGTCATAAGAATGCAGTACGATTGCTCTGCTCCTCTCCCTACCCGGCCCCTAAGCTGGTGTAATTGCGAGAGGCCAAACTTTTCGGCACTTTCAATAACCATAACCGAGGCATTGGGTACATTTACGCCCACCTCAATTACCGTAGTGGCTACCATTATTTTGGTTTCGGCTTTTACAAAACGGGCCATTTCAAAATCTTTATCGGCCGGCTTCATTTTGCCATGTACCATGCTTACGTGTATACCCGGAAAAGCGCGGCACACACTTTCATAACCATCCATCAGGTCTTTGTAGTCCAGCTTTTCCGATTCTTCAATCAGCGGATATACAATATATACCTGGCGGCCCTTTTCTATTTCTTTGCGCAAGAAGCCAAATACATTAAGGCGGTGCGCATCATACTTATGAATGGTTTGTATAGGCTTACGGCCTGCCGGCAGTTCATCAATAACCGATACATCCAGATCGCCATATACCGTCATAGCCAGGGTGCGCGGTATGGGAGTGGCTGTCATTACGAGAATGTGTGGCGGAATATCGGGGTTTTTGTGCCATAGCCTGGAGCGCTGCTCTACCCCAAAGCGGTGCTGCTCATCTATAATACATAGGCCCAGGCGATTAAACTGCACTACATCTTCTAACAGCGCATGAGTACCCACTAATATTTTAAGCTCTCCGTTGCGAAGCTGCTCATGCAATATAGTGCGCTCCTTTTTCTTTGAAGAGCCGGTAAGCTTGGCAATAGGTACACCCAGCTTATCGGCAAATACCTTTAAGCCCTGGTAATGCTGGTCGGCCAGAATTTCGGTAGGTGCCATAAGGCAGGCTTGGGTGCCGTTATCAATAGCAATAAGCATACAAATAAAGGCTACAATGGTTTTGCCACTGCCTACATCGCCCTGCAGCAAGCGGTTCATTTGCTTACCCGAACGCATATCGGCAAATATTTCTTTTATAACCCGCTTTTGAGCATTGGTAAGATCAAAAGGAAGGTGCTCATTATAAAAGGTAGTGAGCAACTCTACCTTCTGAAAGATCATGCCCTGGAACTCGGCTTTACGCGTAGTTTGCATACGCAGCATTTTGAGCTGGATAAAGAAGAGCTCTTCAAACTTAAGGCGCAGGCGGGCTTTGCGCAGCGTATTCTCGTCTTGTGGAATATGCAACTGGGTTAGTGCCTCTACCTTAGGTATAAACTTATAGCGATCCAGTATGGAGGCAGGCAGGTTTTCGCGGATGTGCGGCTTTACCACCTCCAGCAGGGTACGCATTACCTTAGAAATACCCTTACTATCGAGGCCTTTGCGCTTTAGTGCTTCTGTGGAATGGTAGACAGGTTGCAGGTATCCGGTTTGAGCTTCTACGTTACTTACCACCTCCATTTCGGGATGCGCAATGTTGAATTTATGTCCGAATAGCGAAGGCTTACCAAAAATAATGTACTCTACACCCCTCTTCAGTTGTTGCAGCATCCAGTTGGCTCCTTGGAACCACACCAGCTCCAGCTCGCCTGTATTATCTTTACAGATTACCACCAGCCGCTTTGATTTACCCTCGCCTACCATAGAAGCAGACATAACGGTAGCTTTTAGCTGCACATAGGGCATATCTTCTGTGATATCGCGAATGCTGTAAATGCGGCTGCGGTCTTCGTAACGGAAGGGATAGTGCTGTATTAAATCGCCAAAGGTAAAAATGTTAAGCTCTTTATTGAGTGCAGCCGCTTTCTGAGGCCCTACGCCTTTAAGGAATTCGATCTTGGTTTCAAAAAAGTTCTGACTCATGGCTTTACCTAAAGAAAGCAAATATAAATGATTTGTGTTAGTTTCTGTAAAGGCATAGATTACTTAGCGTTAAACAGGTTAAAGTATAGCTAAAAGCAATGAATTATCGTACTGGTAAGTAATTAAAGCATATTAACTATTAAAAAAGGCAGTACAAGGCATGCATCCTCGTACTACCTTCTTATTTTTTACGCTAACCTTTATGTAGATGGAGAAAAGAGATTACGATGCCATTATAGTTGGCTCCGGACCCAATGGCCTTGCTGCGGCTATTACACTTCAACAAGCCGGGCTTTCGGTACTGGTTATAGAAGGGAAAGATACTATTGGCGGTGGCCTTCGGTCAGCAGAGTTAACCCTACCAGGCTATATACATGATGTATGCTCAGCTATCCATCCCTTGGCAGTAGGTTCTCCTTTTTTTAAGAAAATGCCTTTAAAAGAATATGGTGTTGAATTTATATACCCACCTATTCCTGCAGCCCACCCATTTGACGATGGCCAGGTAGGCTTACTGCACGAATCGCTGGATAAAACTGCACAGTTGCTTGATACAGATGAGAAATCATATTACACCCTGCTGGAGCCTTTGGTAAGAGATTGGGAAAAGTTAGCGCCTGCCCTGCTGGGCCCTTTACGTATACCAGCTCATCCCTTTAAGATGGCCCGGTTTGGTTTAAAAGCTTTAATGCCCTCTACTACTTTAGCAAACCGTTTGTTTAACACTAAAAGAGCCCGGGGCTTATGGGCAGGTATGGTAGCACACTCCATGCAACCGTTGGATAATGTAGCAACTTCTGCTATGGGAATGGTACTTATGGCCATGGGGCACGTTAAGGGCTGGCCGCTTACGAAGGGTGGCTCACAGGCCATAGCCAATGCCATGGCCGCCTATTTTGAGACGCTGGGTGGTAAAATTGAAACGGGGCTTTATATTACTTCTTTAAATCAGCTGCCATCTGCACATGCATTATTATTTGATGTAACACCCGGACAATTATTACAGATTGCCGGCCATAAATTCTCTGATTTTTACAGGTGGCAACTGGGCCGTTTCCGTTATGGCATGGGTGTATTTAAAATAGATTGGGCATTGGATGGGCCGGTGCCTTTTAAATCTACAGAGTGTATGCAAGCTGGTACGGTACACCTGGGTAATACTTTTGAAGAAATTGCCGCCTCAGAAAAAATGAGCTGGCAAGGGAAACACCCGGAAAAGCCGTTTGTACTACTTACGCAACAAAGCATGTTTGACTCTAGCCGTGCGCCCGCGGGTAAACACACCATATGGGGGTATTGCCATACACCTCATGGCTCAGAAAAAGATATGACCGAGGCGATAGAAAAACAGGTAGAACGTTTTGCACCAGGCTTCAGAGACCGGATTTTGCATAAGCGTACCATGAATTCGGTACAAATGGAGGCTTATAACCCTAATTATATTGGAGGTGATATTAACGGAGGTGTAATTGATATACGGCAGTTGTTTACACGGCCAGTCTTACGCAGATCACCCTATAAAACCTCAGCTAAAGGAATTTATATCTGCTCTTCATCTACTCCGCCTGGTGGAGGTGTGCACGGTATGTGTGGTTATCATGCTGCACAAAGGGCTTTAAAAGACATATTTCCTGATAAAGTAAAGTTACAACCCTACATAAATTAATATATTAGTGCCAGTTAAAAAGCTTTTACTACCCATATGGAAAAAATGATACTTATAACCGGGGCTGCCGGCAACCTTGGCAAAGTACTGGTGCAATACTTTCTGGATGCAGGAGCTACAGTAATTGGCACTATACTGCCTCACGAAAATATAAATGAGTTTAAAGAAAAACCTAACTTCAGTTATTACACTTTAGATGTTACTCATGAGGCCGCAGTGCAGGGTTTTGTAAAAGAGCTAAACAAGCAAACGATTGATGCTGCTGTTTTAACAGTAGGAGGATTTGCCATGGGGAGCCTTGCCGAAACTACAGAAGCAGACCTGGATAAAATGATTAGCCTGAACTTTAAGTCTGCTTATTTCTTATCTAAAGAGCTTTTAAATAGCATGAGCACACAGGCAGAGGGTGGAAGACTATTTTTAGTAGGCGCTCGCCCCGCTCTGCAGCCCGAAGCTGGCAAAAGCATGGTAGCCTATGCACTATCCAAAGCGATGGTGTTTTCGCTGGCAGAGCTATTAAATGCCGAAGGGCAACGGCACAATGTGGTTACCTCTGTGCTGGTACCTAGTGTACTGGATACACCAGATAACCGCAAAGCCATGCCCAATGCAGACTATTCTACCTGGGTTGATCCGGAAGAAGTAGCAAGCGTAGTTGATTATGCCATAGCTGCTCCCTCTTTGCGTGAACCTATCTATAAATTGTATGGCAAGGCTTAGTCTTATATAAAAAAGGCTTCCAGGATTTACCTGGAAGCCTTTTTTATATGGATATATGCTTTACTTTATCTACTTTTCCCATTCAAGGGTTTTAAGCAGATGCATCATATCGCTTTTTATATAATTAATAACCGGGGCCAGCGAATCGTTTTTCTGCGAGGTACGGAAATAGAGCGCTCCTCTAAGGAAGTTATCTGTACTATCGGTAGCGTAAAACTGGAACTGGCTGGGTACATCTCCGCTAAGCTCAAATAGATACACCGTGTTACCTTTATCCGTTTTCATTACCAGTTCATCAATAGCATCGGCACGTACCTGGTGTTTGGCAGTAAGTTTACGTGCATCTTCAAAAAGGTCGTTGGCAATAGCTTGGTTTTGCTTTAGAGCCTTATAGGTAAGATGCACCCTGGCTGCATGCTCCGGATATACCAGGTTAATATCATGAGGATCTGCATTAGCAGAAGCATCTTTTTCTACCCTAGAGTATTTTGAGTACTCAAAGGTATAAGGAAGTTTTGTTTCCAGGGTCTGATAGGCCGGATCTGGCAGATCAATACGGTTATAGCCTTTTGGCTTGGGTACGTAATCGGTATCGCAGGCAAACATTCCTGTACAAAGGGCTACCGCAGCAACTAACTTAATAAATTTCATTCTTGGTCTTTTTCTCAGTAATGTGAACCTTAACTCGCTTGATACGCCGGGAGTCTACAGCCACAATACTAAACATATATTTATCAAAAAAGATTTTCTCGCCCAGGCGAGGAATTTTAGAAGTGATCTCGAGCAACAATCCGCCCAGCGATTCACTTTCCCCTTTTACTTCTTCAAATATATCCGGGTCTTCATCAATAACCTTACAAAAGTCATTCAATGAAGTTTTGCCTTCAAACACATAAGTGTTCTCATCCAGTTGGGTAAAGGAAACATCCTCATCATCAAACTCATCATTAATCTCCCCTACAATTTCCTCAATAATATCTTCGAGTGTAATAATGCCGCTGGTACCACCATACTCATCTACTACAATGGCCATGTGCATACGCATGCTCTGGAAATCTTTAAGCAAGGTATCGATCTTTTTATGTTCTGGAATAAAATAACCAGGCCTGATCAGCTTCTGCCACTCAAAATGTTCGTCTTTATGGATAAAGGCTAATAAGTCTTTTACAAAAAGGATGCCTTCAATCTTATCAATAGTTTCGCGGTACACAGGAATGCGTGAGTACTCAAATTTATTGATTTTGTCCATAAGCTCGTGGAAATCAGTATCGATCTCTACTGCCATTATATCCATGCGCGAATGCATGATCTGTTTTGCAGAAATGGTACCAAAGTTAACAATGCCCTTCAGAATCTCTTTTTCTTCTTCAGAGGTATCGGTACCAGAAGTTATTTCGAGGGCATGGTTCAGTTCATCAAGCGATAGGCGATACCCTTTTTTTTCAATATTTCGCTCGATGTAATTACTCATATTAAGCAGTACCCATGATAGTGGATAAAATACTTTATCGGCCAGGCTAAGCATGCCGGCTGTCATGCGTACAAAGCTCAGGTTGTTTTGGGCTGCATACACTTTAGGAGTAACCTCGCCCAAAAACACGATCAGGAAAGTAATTATTATAGAAAGCCCCAGAATTACAATGCCATCATTGCTTTCTGGCCCCACTAAGCGCCAGGTAACAAAGGTAGAGATGGTGACAATGGCTACATTGATAAAATTATTAAAGATGAGTATAGTGGCCAATAAGCGTTTAGGGTTGCTAATTAGCGAAAACACTTTCCTTTCTTTAGAAGAAGGGCTGTTTTTTAGTGAATCTATATCATCATGAGAGAAAGAAAAGAATGCTACTTCCGAGCCTGAAACGAGGGCCGAAAGTAGCAAAAGCACAATAAGAAGCAGTCCACTCATAGAGTAGAACATAAAGCCTGCAGCTAAAATTTGCGAGAGGACACTTGTTAAAAGAAAACTCCCACCGGGGTCAGGACTACCTTCCAAAATTAATCTGTTTAGTGAACACTAGGTTTAGAATGGCAGGTCATCAGAATCACTACCACTCTGGAAGCCAGGGTTTATAGGCTCTGGCTGACTGCCGCCAAAACCACCGCTTCCGGTAGAGCCAAAGGATTGCTGAGATTCATTACCATTACCGCTACCGCCGGGAGCATTACCGCCCAAGAGCGTAAGGTTCTGGCCAACAATTTCGGTTATATATTTTTTTACACCATCCTTGTCATCATAAGAACGTGTACGGATCTTGCCTTCTACATACAGCATATCACCTTTTTTTACATAACGATCAATTACGTCTACTACAGGGCCCCAAAATTCTACGTTATGCCATTCGGTGTTTTCCTGCTTTTGTCCGTTTTTGTCTTTATACGTTTCAGACGTTGCCAAAGGAAATTTAGCCACCTTGCGGTCGCCTTCAAGTACTCTTACCTCAGGGTCTTTACCGAGCCTGCCAAGCAGGATCACTTTGTTTACTCCAGACATAGTTAAAAATTTTGGTTTTGATGTAAGTCTAAAACTCGTAAAAATTAACTTAAAGTTAACTATTCGAGATATGTTTTCAAAAAATTATTTATTAAAACGGGCTTTGGATTTTGCCACACTTCCTCTAACGTAAATTTAGACAATTCAGGTGCTTTTTCGTTAATAATCTGCTCCTGAGTATTATCAGAAAGTAATATTTCGTGAAAGCGTGCCTCTATTACCTGGTGGCTCAATACATGCTTATGCACCCGGTCTATAGTGCGGATAGTAGCCCCCCTATTTAGCATACGGGTAACAAGTTCAGCAAATGCTGGTTCAGTACCTGTTGCTTCCTGCTCCACAAGAAAGAAATCATACAAGCCTGTCCATATATCGCCAGCACCACGCTTGTTCATCCATATATAGCGAAGCCCATCTGTAATAACAAAGTAATGGAAAAAGCGGGGGCGAACCTTTGTCTTTTTAAGCTTAACAGGCAATTCCTGCTGCCGGTTTGTTGCATAAGCCTGGCAAATACTTTGTAAGGGACAGGTTTCGCATTTAGGTGATACAGGTATACATTGCATAGCGCCAAACTCCATAATAGCCTGGTTGTGGGTAGCTGGATCGTTTGCCGGAATCAGTTGCTGTGCCAGGCTGGCAAAAAAACGTTGCCCTTCCGGGCTGGCAATATCTTTGTCAATACCGAAAACGCGGGCTAATACCCTGTATACATTGCCATCTACTACAGCTACCTGTTCGCCTGCAGCAAAAGAAGCAATAGCTGCAGCAGTATATTTACCTATGCCTTTTAACAATAAAAGCCTGGCATACTCCGTTGGAAAGATACCATTAAGCTCGTATGCCACCTGCTTGGCTGTAAAGTGTAGGTTGCGGGCCCTGGAATAATACCCTAAACCCTGCCAAAGGCGCAATACTTCTTCTTCGGGAGCATTGGCCAAGTCAGTAATAGTAGGATAGGTCTCTGCAAAACGCTGGTAATAAGGTAATCCTTGTGCAACACGTGTTTGCTGAAGAATGATTTCAGAGAGCCAAATCAGGTAAGGATTACGGGTATTACGCCATGGAAGACTGCGTGCATGGGCCTTATACCAAGTGGTTAATGTATCTGTAAAATGGGTGTTATAGTCGTTAAAATGCATGTAAGTGCTTAATACTGTAGCGCAAAAGGGGTTAAAGATACATAACAAAATCCATGTGATAACCTATCCAAAAAAAAACTTTAATTTTTTGAGATTTATTTTCAAATTAAAAAAACCCGACTAAATTTGTAGCCCTAAATAGGTACTTAAACCAGTTGGTTTTTAACCTTTTATAAAAGATTAGTTAAACTTTAGATCGAGTAAGAAAGTGACGAAAGCAGAAGTAATTTCAGAAATTGCCGAGAAGACAGGTGTGGATAAAGCTGATGTAGCAACCACTGTTGAGGCCTTCTTTAATGTAATTAAAGAATCTATGTCTAATGGAGAGAACATTTACGTAAGAGGCTTTGGTAGTTTTGTAAACAAGAAAAGAGCAAGAAAAGTTGCCAGAAACATTTCTAAAAACACAGCTCTTATCATTGACGAGCACTACATCCCCAGCTTTAAGCCATCAAAAACTTTCTTAGAGAAAATTAAGAGCAGCGATAAGCTGATCGTTACCACAGCTGAAAAAGCTTAACCACTCGCAAACCTGCCTCGAAGCAAACTTTTTCGTTTCAAGGCAGGTTTACTTGTAAATTAAAGCTGTGAGTATGAACAGAAACCAGGGAATTTTATTGTCATTAGCACTAGCTGCTACCTTAGGCCTTTATGCATTACCTAAAGCTGTAGTTACAAAAGATGGTAAGCAGGCAGAAAGGCAAGGTAAAGAAACTCCCCTCTCCTCTACACCCGATCCTGCCGGTAATTTTGAGGCCATGCATAGCAAAGAAATTGCTGCAGATGACGCCCAAAAGCTTGATATCTTAATAAATAACTTCAGAACCGTTTCGGATACCAAAAAAAAGGTTATCTTTGCGGACTCTTTGGCGATCCTGTACACAAAGCTTAACAGGCTGGATAGTGCTGCCCTTTATTATGAGCGGCTTGCAGAACTGGAACCCAGCCGGGAACGTAAGATCAGGGCCGGAGAAGGTTATTATGAAGCGGCTATATTTACAACTGCCTCAGATAAACGTAAGGTGCTGAACGAAAAGTCAAGAGCAATTTTTAGCGATTTGCTTTCGTCAAACCCAACTGATTTGGATACCAAAGCCAGGCTAGCCATGACCTACGTGGATACTGAAAACCCGATGCAGGGAATTCTGATGCTCCGCGAAGTGGTTAAGGAAGACCCACGCAATGAGGTAGCCATTTATAACTTGGGTGTTTTTGCAATCCAGTCCGGACAGTATGACAAGGCTGTAGAAAGGTTGCATAGCCTTATTGCAATTAACCCGCAGCACGACCAGGCACATTTCTTTTTAGGGGTAAGCCATGCAGAGTTAGGGCATGCCGGTGAGGCAAAAGAGCATTTTGAAATAGTAAAAAAACTGAACAGTGATCCTGCAGTGCATGCTGCGGTAGATAAATATCTTGGAGAGCTGAATCAGAAAAAATAAATATATTGTTGAACCCAAAATCTTTATAGTATGCCTTGCGGTAAAAAAAGAAAAAGACATAAGATTGCTACCCACAAAAGAAAGAAGCGTCTTAGAAAGAACAGACATAAGAAAAAATAATTTTAACCCAAATTCGTGAGTTTAAGAGTCGGCTGCTTTGCAATTGATTTTTAGACTCATTAATTTTTAAACCCACACCACCTTGAGTAATGAATTAGTAATAAGTTCAACTCAAAAAGGGGACAGAATTGCGCTACTTCAGGATAAACGACTGATCGAATTTCATTTTGAACAAAGTGGCGATGTTTTTACAGTTGGTGATATTTATCTGGGCGTTGTACGTAAAGTAGCCCAGGGGCTTAATGCAGCCTTTGTAGATGTTGGGCATGAAAAAGATGCCTTTTTGCACTACCTGGATCTTGGCCCCCAAGTACGTTCTTTGAACAAATATGTAAAGCAGGTCCAAAGCCAGAAAAATACCTCTCATAGGTTAAATGGCTTTAAGATGGAGCCCGATATAGATAAGCTCGGTAAAATTGGCCAGGTACTCACAAAGGGTCAGCAGATCCTGGTACAGGTTATTAAAGAGCCTATTTCTACAAAAGGTCCACGCCTGTCTTGCGAAATCTCCCTGGCTGGGCGGTATATCGTATTGGTGCCTTTCTCGTCTACTATCAGCGTATCTAAAAAGATCGTAAGTAAAGAGGAGCGCCAGCGGCTTAACAGGCTTATTAACTCTATAAAGCCCGAAGGCTTTGGTGTCATTATTCGCACCGTAGCAGAAGGCAAAGATGTAGCCGAGCTGGATAAGGATATGCGCTCACTGGTCACTAAATGGGAAGAAGGCATTAAGAATCTTAAAAATGCCAAACCTAAAGACAAGATCATTGGAGAGATGAGCAGGGCTTCATCTATTTTACGTGATATGCTGAACGAGTCGTTTGACAGTATACAGGTAGATGACAAAGACGTATATGAGGAGATTAAAGGCTATGTAAAGTCTTTTGCTCCTGACAAAGAAAAAATCATCAAGCTGCATAACAGCAATAAATCTAAACTGTTCGAAGTAACAGGAATAGAAAAGCAGCTAAAGTCCCTTTTTGGAAAAACAGTAAGTATGCCGGGAGGCGGCTACTTAGTAATTGAACATACTGAAGCCCTTCATGTCATAGATGTAAATAGCGGCAACAGCGGTAATAAGTCTTCTTCTGAAGATCAGGAAACCACCGCGTTGCAGGTCAACATGGAAGCTGCCAAAGAAATTGCCCGTCAACTCCGATTACGTGATATGGGCGGCATAATAGTGGTAGACTTTATAGACCATAAGAAGGCCGAAAACCGGCGCCTTATCTATGAAAAAATGAAGGAGGAAATGAAAGGAGATCGTTCCAGGTTTACGGTGCTTCCCCTCTCGAAATTTGGTCTAATGCAGATCACCAGGCAGAGGGTTCGGCCAGAAATGAACGTAACCACCATGGAAACTTGCCCTACCTGTAATGGCACAGGCAAAATTGCAGCAAGTATATTGGTGTCAGACCTGATAGAACATAACCTGGACTTTGTGCTTTCCAAGCAAAACGAAAAAGGCATATCGGTTTCTTTACACCCATTTTTACATGCCTATTTCACAAAAGGAGTTTACTCGCGCCAATGGAAGTGGTTTATGAAATACAAAACCTGGATCCGTGTAGAACAGGACACTTCTTTGGGAGTAACAGACTTTAAGTTTAGAAATAAACATGGCGATGAAATTGAAATAGCCTAGAAATAAAAAAAGCCTTTGGATGTTCCAAAGGCTTTTTTTATGGCTCAAAGTATGTTAAAATTTAATACCTGCTTCAAGGGATATAACATCTACATTAACACGGATATCAGGAGAAAACCGATTACGTGCCTGATTAAGTAAACCACGGTTGTAGCTTATGCCACCAAAGGCAACAGTGTTGCGGCCTAGTACATATTCAATTCCTGATCCTAAAAGCACACCAACATCGATTGGGTTAAGAAGCGCACTACCAGTATAATTGTTTTGCACTTCACGCTGGTTAATAAGGGCATCTAAAGTTGGGCCTAATTGAAAATACACTCTCATATCAGGAGCAATCTCGTTGGTAAAAAACTTCATTGTTAAAGGAATTTGCAGGTATTGCAGGTTAAAGGCCCAATTCATAGAAGGAGAAGTGGCTTGGTCTGGCTGTACAGACTGGCCTAAGCGAACTCCGGCACGTTTTGTGGTAAACCATAAACCAGTACTAAAGGCATAATTCTCTGCAAAGAAAATATCACCTACCCCTCCAAAACTAAAGCGAACAGTTGTATTAGCAGCATTTGAGTTAGCCTGGTTCCCTGTGCCTTGTACTCGGCTATAGGCAACATTAGGAGCCAAACGGAGGCCAAGTTTAAATTGAGCAGATGCTTCAGTAAATACGGTAACCAGAAAAAGTAATAATAGAAGTTTTCTCATCGTTTTTAGATTTATTTATAATATTTTCGTGGACAAAATTATTCAAATGAAGCTTAAATCAGTAGTTTTTATACTTTTTATCCTTACATCGGCTTGTGCCAAAAAAAAGCAGTGTATTCCTGCTCCTGATGTTTCTGAAATAAGTGCAACTGTAAACTGGGTGCCTCTTCATCAGGAACTTAAAACTTTACAAACGAAGGAAGAAATTAAATTGTTTTTGGACCGCCATCCTGTCTTTGCTGAAAAGTTTCTGGATCGTTCCCGAATGCCACATGACTCCCTGATCATTAATGACTTTTACAAACTAATAAATGACCCGCTAATTGACTCTTTGTATATGGATGTAAACCGGGTTTTTGCAAATACCCGTGATATTGAAGAAGAGCTTAAGTCAGCATTTCAATATATAAAATACTACTATCCTGATTTTAAAGAGCCAACGGTTTATACATTGGTTACCGGCTTTAGTACTGACCTCTTTGTTTCGGATAGTATAATTGTAATAGGACTTGAATATTTTTTAGGTAACGAGAGTACATACAGACCCCAGATACCCGATTATATTTTACAGCGGTACAAGCGCGAAACCCTGGTGCCTTCTATTGTGCTTATGATCTCTGATAAATACAACCGGACTAACCTGCTTGATAGAACACTACTGGCTGAAATGACCTATTACGGGCGGTCATATTATTTTACCAAGCAGATGTTACCCTGTACCCCTGATAGCCTGATTATAGGCTATACCGCAGAGCAAATTGAAGCTGCTGAACAGAACGAAGATCTGATCTGGGCACATTTTGTAGAAAGAGAGCTGCTATTTAAAAATAAAGCGCAGGAAATAGAGCGTTATGTTGGAGAGCGGCCCAGGGTACAGGAAATTGGTGATAAGGCGCCAGGCCGTATTGGCCGTTGGGTAGGCTGGCAAATTGTAGAACGTTATGCCGAGCGTACCAATGCTACTCTGCCAGAGCTTATGCAAAAAAGAGAGGCGCAAGAAATATTTGAACAGTCGCGTTACAGGCCGAGTAAGCGTTAAGGTCTTTTGCCAAGCATTTGAGCTATTGAATTAATAAGCGCTGTAAACTTTGGCAGCTGAATTTCAGTAGAATATGCTTGTTCGGCTAGCCGCCTTGCATTTTCCTGGTAGGTTCTCAATAAAGAAGAGCTTTCAACATAGGGTTTTAAAAGTTTAGGAAAAACTTCTGGAAAGTCTGGGTCTGTAAAGAAACCGCACTGACGGGCTTCAACTTCTTTATAGATCCAGCCTTTCATATTTATAATTACAAGTCTTCCTGCAGCCAGCGCATCAAAATATTTATTAGGGCAGCCAGTACTTAATACAGGTATATTGAGGAAGGATACAAAGGCAGCATCTGACGCATACAGTACTTCTCTTACTTGCTCCTTACTGCCATGTGGCAGAATATGTACATTAGAAAGCCCTTTTAGCTCTACTAAACTTTTTATATAAGGTTTTTCTGCTCCTTCTCCCATTAATATAAATTGAACCTGGTTCATTTGCTGTAGCTGGCACTGGTAAGCACATTCTATTAAATAGTTAAGATGGTTAGCTTTACCGAAAGTGCCTGTATAAGTTACTACAAAGCTATCGGGTGTTAAAAAAGGGAGTTGAGGAATTGTTCTTTTTTTAGCAACAGGCGTAAAAAAAGAACAATCAGCAAAATTTGTTATTACAGTGGTTTTGATGCCAGGAACAACCGATTTGATATAGCTTTCTATATCAATAGAATAAGGTATAACAGCCTCGGCCTCCTGATATACTTTTTTTTCCAGGGCGTAAAGGCTTTTCTTGAAGAAACGATTACTTACAAATCCCATTTGTACTGGTGCCTCTGGCCATAAGTCTCCTACTTCTAATACATAAGGTAGCCGTTTAAATTTTTTAAGAAATAAACCCAGCGCTGCCACGCTTAAAGGAGTTGTAACTGCGTAACACAGGTCTGGCTTTTGTAGAGAGAGAGCCTTTTGAGTAGCCTTAATTATAAACTTAAGAAAAGCGAAACTTCGGCCGGCAAAACGTAATGAGTTATTATAGTATACAGGCAGGTAGTGTACCTTAAACCCGTCTGTAGAGATGCACTTATAAGCAGTTTCATTGTGTGCAGAAATAATTTCAAGCTCATGCCCGGCTTCAACTAAAGCTTTAGCCAAGTAATAGGTTCTTATGCCACCACCCTCAGAAGGAAACCTAAAGTATTGATGCAACAACAGAATGCGCATTTAAGAGAGATTGCCCTGTTGGCTGTTTAAACCTGGCGCTACGTTTTTTTCAAAATAAAGGCAAAAATCAGTTAGGGGGCATTCCATACACTTAGGCTTACGAGCCACACAGATATAGCGCCCATGTAATATTAGCCAGTGATGAGCTACGCCAATTACATTTTTAGGAAGATGTTTGATAAGCTGTTTTTCAACCTCAAGTGGGGTGGATGCTTTTTGTGTAACCAAACCCAAGCGTTTGGATACTCTAAACACATGAGTATCTACGGCCATGGCTGGCTGGTCAAACACAACCGATACAATTACATTGGCTGTTTTGCGGCCTACACCAGGTAGTTTCTGCAGATCTTCATGTGTAGAAGGAATCTCTCCACCATACTCCTCAACCAGCATTTTGCCTAAACCCAGCAAATGCCTTGTTTTATTGCCTGGAAACGATACACTTTTGATGTAAGGGAAAAGCTCATCATAATTGCTGGCTGCTAAATGAGCAGGAGTAGGAAAGTCGCGAAAAAGAGCAGGAGTTACCATATTAATGCGCTTATCTGTACACTGCGCACTTAGCACTACAGCTACTAACAGCTCAAAAGCGTTAGAGTAATGCAATTCGGTTTCTGCATTAGGGCTGTGTGTAGAAAAATATGAAACAAATTTCTCGTACCGTTCTTTTTTCTGCATAACAAATAAAAGGGCTATGAAGCAGGTTATACGTGCTCCAAAGCCCAAATATACAAATTATTAGACTAGTCTACTGTATAGAGACTAGTTGAACGTGAATAGTTCAAAATGTTTTGAATAGCCCGATCGGAGGGCTCTACCTCTAAGCGGGTTACCTCCTGCACTGTTTGTCGGATCTCCTTAAAGTAAAGGTAAAGATCTTTGTCATAGAGCAAGGCGGTCTCTATCTCTTCTGATTCCTGAGGAGTTGTTTCCTGATATACGTACCTTAAAATGTCATCCTGGGTAAAGATTTTGGTCATAGGCTGCACTGCTGTTTTGCAATTTCTTTTTTAGGTTGATGAGAGCATATCTCATTCTGCCTAAAGCCGTATTGATGCTCACCCCTGTGGTTTCGGCAATTTCCTGGAAACTCATTTTGGCATAATGCCTAAGGATAAGAACCTCCTTCTGTGCTTCGGGAAGAAGTTGAATCAGCTCACGTAAATGAGCATGTGTCTCATTTTTGATTTTGATAGCTTCAAACGAGTCTTCTGCGAAGTCCAAAGTATTGAATACGTTATTGCCGTCTTCAAGAACGATGGTTGGATATCGTTTCATTTTACGGAAATAATCTATGGCAAGGTTATGTGCAATCCTGATTACCCAGGGCAAGAATTTTCCTTCTTCGTTATAGCGACCAGTCCTTATAGTATCCACTACTTTGATGAAGGTATCCTGTAGGAGATCTTCAGCAATGTACTGATCTTTTACAATAAGAATTACAGTGGTGTAAATCCTAGACTTATGTCTACGCACTAACTCTTCGAAGGCAGCTTCGCTACCGTTCTTGTACAGTGTAACAAGGGTTGCGTCACAAAGGTCCGCTTTTCTCATTTTCAAAAACAATTAGTTAACGTAGAGCTTTAAGCCATATTGTGCAGTTTGGTGAATATTCTTTTTAAAAAAATGCTGTAGATCAAACTTACGAAAGCTGTTTTTTCTATGCAATAAGAATCAAAATTATATTAGAAAAATCCTGTAATTGCCTAAATAAAATAAAAAAAAGCAACAACAACAGTTTTCAAGATAAAATTCGGATTAAGTAAAAAATAATAAACAAAAATTATGCCTTAACCCGCCAAATCAATCTTAAATATAAATGCTAAGTTAGACAATATTTGAAGAAAGGGCAACAGTAAAAACAATTTAGGAAGTAAAATGTAATAAAAAAGCCTGATTTACAGGCTTTTAAAATATAGTTGCTAAAGGAAAGTTGCTACGAAATAAATTGTGGGACAGGCTTTGTAACAGACTTATTTCCTAAGGATTTAACAGCCTGTGCAATGCCTTCGGGGTCAATGCCAACCTCATGATAAAGCTCAATAGGCTCCCCATGCTCCACCAAACGGTCTGGAATACCTAGTCTTTTTACATGTGCATTATATCCATGATCTGCCATAAACTCTAACACAGCGCTGCCGAAACCTCCCATCAAACAGCCATCCTCAACGGTAACAATTTTATTGTATTTGGTAAAAACCTCATGTAACATTTCTTCATCAAGAGGCTTTACAAAGCGAACATCGTAATGGGCAGGGTCAATACCGTCTACAGCAAGTAGCTTACAGCTTTCGGCTACATAATTTCCGATAGGACCAAAGGTAAGAATAGCTACATCGGTTCCATCTTTTATTTTACGTCCTTTACCTACTTCTATTTTTTGAAGAGGCTTTTGCCATATAGGCATTACACCTTCGCCACGTGGGTAGCGTATTGAAAATGGCCCATGGTTCTCGGCCTGTGCTGTATACATTAAATTACGAAGCTCTTCCTCATTCATAGGCGAGGAAACAACCAGGTTCGGTACACAACGCATATATGCAATATCGTAAACGCCATGGTGCGTTGGCCCATCTGCACCTACAAGCCCCCCCCTGTCCAGGCAAAATACTACCTGCAGGTTTTGTAAACATACATCATGTATTACCTGGTCATAAGCTCGCTGCATAAAGGTAGAGTATATATTGCAGAAAGGAACCAGGCCTTGTGTAGCCAGGCCTGCAGAGAAAGTAACTGCATGTTGCTCGGCAATGCCTACATCAAAAGCACGCTCTGGCATCTCCTTCATCAAAATGTTCATGGAGCTACCGGAGGGCATGGCAGGCGTTACACCCATAACTTTGTTATTAAGCTTTGCCAGTTCCAGGAGGGTATGGCCGAATACATCCTGAAATTTAGGAGGCTGAGGGGTATCAAAAACTTTTTTGCGGATTTCGCCGGTAATCTTATCAAATTTACCGGGCGCATGCCATTTGGTCTGGTCTTTTTCGGCAAGAGCATAGCCTTTGCCTTTTACAGTAACACAATGCAGTATTTTAGGCCCTGGTATATCTTTTAGGTCTTCCAGCACATTTACCATGTGGTCTACATCGTGGCCATCAATAGGGCCAAAATAACGAAGGTTTAAAGACTCAAACAGGTTGCTTTGCTTTAGGAAAAGCGCTTTAAGTCCATTTTCAACTTTAGAAGCAATTTCCTGAGCATTGGCTCCGAACTTGCTTATTTTACCCAGCAGGTTCCATACATCATCGCGCATCTTATTATAAGTATGCGATGTAGTAATATCAGTAAGGTAATCTTTTAAAGCACCTACGTTAGGGTCTATAGACATGCAATTATCATTAAGAATAATGATCATGTTGCTGTTTGATACCCCAGCATGGTTCATCGCCTCAAAAGCCATACCTCCGGTGAGGGCGCCATCGCCTATCACCGCAATGTGCTGTCGCGAAGTTTTGCCCAGGTACTGAGAGGCTATAGACATGCCCAATGCTGCAGATATAGAAGTAGATGAATGGCCTACGCCAAAAGCATCATACTCACTTTCGCTTCGTTTAGGGAAGCCTGACAAGCCTTTATATATACGGTTGGTATGAAATTTATCTTTGCGGCCAGTAAGTATTTTATGGCCATACGCCTGGTGCCCAACATCCCAAACAAGCTGGTCGTCTGGAGTATTAAATACGTAGTGTAGCGCTACTGATAGTTCTACTACACCCAGGCTGGCACCAAAGTGCCCGCCGTATACTGATACATTATCAATTATAAATTGACGAAGCTCTTTGCTGATCTGATGAAGCTCGGACTTGTCAAACTTCTTGAGGTCAGCCGGGCTGTTTATTTGTGCCAGTAACTTGCCGGGTTGTATAAGCATGTTGGTATTGGTTTAGAAACATTTAACAAATTACTTTATCAAATGTTTGTTAGCCCGGATCAAAAAAATCGGATAGCCGGGTTGTAAGAATAATGTTTCCTCTATGTAATAAATGTCAACTAAGCGGAAAGCCAGGTGTAAAAATACACTATTTTCACAAAATTAACATTCAGGTAAATATCAATTAATTATGAGCACATAAAAACCGTTAACTTAGTGGCAAAATTGCCGGACTAACTGCAATATGTACTTTTATAATTTGCTGTGATTCAGTTTGATAAGGATGCGCTAGCGCAGCTCTGTATAAACAGCACACTTATACAACAACGACAAAACAACGTGAGTTTCGAAATTAAGTTGCCTTTATTTGAAGGTCCGTTTGACCTGCTCTTATTTTTTATTGAGCGTGATGAACTGGATATATATGATATACCGATAGCCAAGATTACAGATGAGTTTTTACTTTATGTAAACCAGCTTGAAAAAATAAATATAGAACTAGCCAGTGAGTTTATTCTGGTAGCAGCTACCCTTATGCGTATTAAGGCTAAAATGTTGTTACCTCGCCCGGAGTTAGATGAAGCCGGTAACGAAATAGATCCCCGTGAGGAACTAATAAAGCACCTGCTGGAGTATAAGAAGTACAAGTCTGTAGTGGCAGAACTCTCTGCTATGGAGGGCGAACGCCTGTCGCGACAGGCTAGAGGTAACCTGGTTAAAGAAATACAAAAACTAGCGGAAGCTACTGATGCAGAAGCAGAGTTGCAACACCTTGATTTGTATAAAATCCTGAAGGTATATCAAAAAGTAATGGGCCGCTTTGAAGCTTCGCAGGCAAGGCCTGTACATCAGGTGGTTCAATACCCTTACACTATAGAACAGCAAAAAGACACTATATTGCATAAGCTATCTTATAAAGATAGATGCAGTTTTACAGAGCTAATTAATGAATATGGTTCTAAAATTGCAGCGATCTTTAATTTTTTAGCCATTCTGGAGCTGTTGCAACTAGCCAGGATCAGGCTACATATTGAAGACGGTTTTAATAATTTTTGGGTAGAAAAATGTTCTGAGCAACAGGATCTTGTTTACCAGGAGTAGGCTGCAGGCCCCAATAAACTCTAGTATGGAAATTGAATCTAACAAAATACTTAAAAACCTAAGCCCTACCCGTATCTTATTGCCAGTAGGGATTGGCCTGGGTGTAACTATTTATCTTATTGCTACCCGTTATACGCTGCAAGATCTTTCTTTTATAAAAGAAGCAAGTATCTGGGGCATAGTGGCCTCTTTGGCTGTTTTGCTGGCAAGAGATTTAGGGTATATATACCGGATCAGGAACCTGACAAATGGTGCCTTAACCTGGAAAGGAAGCTTTTTTACTGTGATTTTGTGGGAGTTTGCTTCTGCGGTTACTCCTTCTGCTGTAGGTGGTACTGCTATTGCTGTATTTATATTGATGAAGGAAAAAATAAGCTTTGGTAAATCACTGGCTTATGTCATGTTTACTGCTGTGCTGGATAATATGTTTTTCATTATAGCAGCAGCTGTTTCATTGCTCTTCCTCAGGGATTCTATTTTTCCTGATATGACAGGCATGGACTTCCAAATTGGCAGGGGCTTTGAATATTTCTTTATTATAAGCTATACACTTATTGCATTATATACCTTTATTATGGCTTATGGGCTATTTTTTAAGCCACGGGCTATTAAATGGTTTTTATTGAGAGTTACCTCGTTTAAAGTATTGCGCAAATGGCGACTGGCGGCCAACATGCAAGGTGATGAGATTGTGCTGGCTTCTAAAGAAATGCGCGGCAAATCGGCTGGTTATTGGGCTAAGGCGGTATTATCAACCATTTTTATTTGGACAGCTCGTTATATGATGCTCAACTGCCTTATTGCTGCTTTTTCTGCAGAGCCTATTGTGTTTGCCGACCATATCCTAATATTTTCAAGGCAGGTAGTAATGTGGATAATCATGCTTATTTCATTTACGCCAGGTGCTGCTGGTTTGGCTGAGGTAGCCTTCGGGGCTTTCTTTAACCAGTTTCTAGGGGTATTTAGCACAGCAGTAGCTATTTTCTGGAGACTGTTTACATATTACCCATATTTGCTATTGGGTGTTATATTTCTGCCCCGTTGGATAAAGCGAGTTTTTTATGATCAGGCCACGGTTGCTAAAGAATCAGAGCCTGTACGGTAGCCAACTATAAAAAAGGCTCAATTGCATGTTGCAATTGAGCCTTTTTTATGTGTATGCTTTGCCTGATTAGATACGCTCGAGGCTAGAGAAAAAGAAGTTTCCTTCAATGGCGGCATTCTCGTCAGAATCAGAACCGTGAATAGCGTTTGCTTCAATAGACTTTGCAAATTTCTTACGGATGGTGCCTTCTTCTGCATTTTCAGGGTTGGTAGCACCGATCAGTTTGCGAAAATCTGCTACAGCATTTTCTTTCTCCAGGATCATTGCCACAATTGGGCCAGACGACATATAAGAAGTAAGATCATTGTAGAAGGGTCTTTCTTTATGAACTTCATAAAACTTACCGGCAGTTTCTTTAGTAAGCCTGGTTAGTTTCATGGCAGTTACTTTGAAGCCTGCTTCTTCAATCATTTTTATGATTGCACCGCTGTTGCCATCTGCAAAAGCATCTGGCTTTATCATGGTAAAGGTTTTATTGGTAGCCATGTTTATTGGTTTTTATAAAATAGAGATTTAAAATTTATTTAAATTATTCTGGTAGGGCAAAAGCTCTGGCGTAAGTAATAAAATCTGTATTAGGCGGCGCTATGCCCATTTGGCGAAGCAGTTTTGCAATTTGCGCCCGATGATAGCTGGTATGGTTTACAGCATGACACATGATATCAATTACGGGTGTATCGTAGGCAATACCTTGAGTGTTTTTGTAAGAAATAATGCGGCGGTAATCGCTTTCCTGGATATTATCAATAAAAGCCAGCCAATCGCTGCCAGATGCTTCGGCCAGTTTTCTGTTTTCTTCTGGGGTAAATACTGTCCACACGCCATTTACATTGGGAGGGCGGTTGGTTATACGGCTAATCCAGATTTCCTGTGCTGCAATAAGATGGCTGATGAGTTTTGAAATTTCAGCATCATCTACATTATTTTCGGATAAGGCTTTAAGAATTATATCGTTTGCCCAGTTGTTGTAGCGGTAAAGCCTTTCAAAATAATTTTTCATCTGTATTTAAAATTTGTCTTTTATATCAGGTTCGGCATGTGAACCTGGTTATATTAAGTTTAACCCTTACTTTATCAGTAGGTTACAAAAAGTTTAAGTGCTTATCCAAGCCAGATATGCATCAAAAAAGGATGCAAAAAACTAACTTGGCTGCAAAATTATAATAAAGTGAGCAATTATTGAGGCTTTGATGCATTATAAATGGTTTTTGTTTACAACAGCTTTATAAAAAGCGAAATCCGTACCTTTGAAACATGCAAGAAAAAACGTTACTCTACATTGTGCCTACCCCTATTGGTAACCTGGAAGACATAACTCTGCGAGCCATTAAGGTACTTCAATCTGTCGATATAATTTTGGCTGAAGATACACGCACAACAGGCTTTTTATTAAAACATTTAGGTATTAGCAAGCCTATGCATAGCCACCATGCCTTTAACGAACACCATACCGTATCGGGTCTTGTAAAACGTATGCAGCAAGGTGAGGTATTTGCACTTGTATCTGATGCAGGTACACCCGCTATTTCTGATCCTGGTTTTTTACTGGTTAGAGCCTGCGTAGAAAACGAGATACCCTTAGAGTGTTTGCCTGGACCGACTGCCTTTGTTCCTGCACTGGTAAAATCGGGTTTGCCTAATGACAAATTTATTTTTGAAGGTTTTTTACCTCAGAAGAAAGGGCGCAAAACACGTTTGGAGTTGTTAGCACAAGAACAAAGAACATTTATACTCTATGAGTCGCCCCATCGTTTGATTAAGTGTTTGCAAGAGCTTGCATTGTACTGCGGTGCTGATCGGGCTGCTTCTGTATCAAGAGAGTTGACCAAACTTCATGAAGAAACCATCAATGGTACGCTCGAAGAAATTATTCAGTATTACTTAGAAAAAACAATTAAAGGTGAGATCGTCATTGTTGTTAAAGGTAAAGAGTAGCCCTTATTACCTTCTTATATTATCCCTGCTTACAGGTATACTTCTGTCTGCAGGCTGGCCTATGTCGCCCCTGGCTTTCCTGTTATTCATTGCCTGGGTGCCTTTATTAAGTATTGAAGCACATATTGCTGTCAGAACAGATATAAAGAAGCCCGGACTTCTTTTCTTTTCATACGCTTATATTGCTATGTTTACCTGGAATTTGCTTACTACCTGGTGGGTAAGTAATTCTACATTGGTAGGGGGCGTATTTGCTATGCTTGCGAATGCCGCGCTTATGACGGTGCCTTTGGTTCTGTTTAGGTTAACACGGCGCACTACCACCAAGAAGTTTAGTTATATAGCTTTTATATTTTATTGGATTGCCTTTGAGCATATACACCTAAGCTGGGATCTTTCCTGGCCTTGGTTAACCTTAGGCAATGGCTTCTCTAACTTTACTGCGTGGGTACAATGGTATGAATATACAGGGGTGCTGGGTGGTACCCTTTGGATTTTACTGGCAAACCTTGCTGCTTTTTTTGCTTATAATAAGTACAAAGAGGCTTATCCCCTTGTTTCAAAAGTAATGAGCTCAACTCTCTTATTACTACTGGTACTAGGGCCTATTGGCTACTCATATTATATGTACTCAAATTATGTAGAACAAGGGCCGGAAAAGGAGTTTGTTGTCATTCAACCAAACATAGATCCTTTTACACAAAAATTTGCAGGTTCAGAAGACTATATTCCGGTAGAGCAACAAATCGAGCATTTTATAAAACTATCAGAAAGTAAAATAACCCCTAATACTAGGTACATAGCGTGGCCCGAAACAGCTATTGATGGTGTTTTAAATGAACACAGCATAGAGTACGAAAAAGAAATACAACAAATCAGGACATTTTTAGACAGGTACCCTCATGTAGCTTTAGTTACAGGTATTACCAGTTATAATCTTTACAAAGATAAAACAATTGCTACTGCAACTGCTCGCTATAGAGAAGGCCTAGGGTATTATGATGTATTTAATACAGCTATGTTTTTGCAGTCGGGCCGGCAGCCAGAATTTTATCATAAATCAAAACTGGTGCCCGGTGTGGAAATTATGCCCTATATGCACATTTTTAGTTTTTTAAGTAACCTGGTTATTGATTTAGGTGGAACATCTGGTGGTTACGGACGGCAAGATGATAGGTCTGTGTTTTATAATAACGATAGTGTTGGAGTAGCACCAGTTATCTGCTACGAGTCAATTTATGGCGACTTTGTAACCGGTTATATTCGTAAGGGTGCAGACTTTATTATGATTATAACAAACGATGGCTGGTGGGGAAATACACCTGGGCACAAACAACACCTTGCTTATGGTGCTTTACGTGCCATCGAAACCCGGCGTAGTATTGCTCGTTCTGCAAATACAGGTATATCGGGCTATATAAACCAAAGAGGAGATATTTTACAACCTACCTCCTATTGGGTGGAAGATGTTGTAAGAGGCTCAATCCAAGCTAACCAGGCAATTACTTTTTATGTACAGCATGGCGATTACTTAGGCAGAACTGCTGCGCTAATAAGTCCTTTTTTGTTGTTATCAATCTTTGTAAAGAGAAGAATTGCTTCCAAGAAAAGAGGTCCTAAAAAAGTTACAGTGGCTGGCTCAAAACGATAATTATACCATAGGGTGCATCTTCTATTCTAATAGAAGCACCCTATAGTAAATTCCCCTCTTTATATTTTGTAACCCTGCCTATGTAATTATTAGTATTGCATAAGCAGGGTTTTAATCTAATGCTTAAATAAAAATTACTTTATAAGTCATCACCAACAAGAAGACTTGTTAAATAACCGTTTTTATATGAATCTTCAACAAATTTGTGAGCATGCTGCTGTCACCGCCCGTGAGGCAGGTGCATTTATTAGAAACGAGGCATACAGCTTTGATTCTTCTAAAATAGAATATAAAGGGATTAATGATATGGTATCGTATGTAGATAAGGAGGCCGAAAAAATCATTGTATCCAAGCTTCAAAAGTTACTGCCAGAGGCAGCATTTATTGCTGAAGAAAACACAATGAATAGTGCTACTGGCGAGCAGCCCGACCCTATGGGCTTATATTGGGTTGTTGATCCTTTAGATGGTACCACCAATTTTATGCATTCAATACCAGTTTATTCGGTAAGTATTGCACTTATGGATAAAGGCGAAGTAGTATTAGGTGTAGTGTATGAAGTAAACCGGGATGAGTGCTTTACAGCCTGGAAAGGAGGAGGAGCTTACTGTAATGGTAAGTCTATTTCTGTTTCTGGTGTAGAAAAGCTTAAAGACAGCCTTATTATTACCGGCTTTCCCTACCAGGACTTTGGCTTGCAAAACGATTACCTTTCTATTCTGGGTGAATTTATGAAGAATTCTCACGGAGTACGCAGGCTAGGATCTGCTGCTACAGATTTAGCATGGGTAGCCTGTGGCCGTGGCGAAGGTTTTTTTGAATATAATTTAAAGCCCTGGGATGTAGCTGCTGGTACTTTGCTTGTGCAGGAAGCTGGGGGAATAGTTACAGATTTTAAAGGTGGAAATAATTTTATATTTGGAGGAGAGTTGCTTGCTGCGGGCAAAGCGCACCCGGAAATGTTGGAAACTATCCGTAAAAAGTGGTAGACAATACTTAGGATTAAAGTATTTAAAAGCTTTTATAAAAAAGAAGAGCCATCCCATAACAACAGGATGGCTCTTCTTTTTTATAAAAGACCGTAATTGCTTATTCTACCGTTACTGATTTAGCCAGGTTACGGGGTTGATCTACATTACAGCCGCGTAATACTGCGATGTGGTAAGAAATAAGTTGTAAAGGCACTACCGATACAATAGGCATAAGAGCCTCATGTACAGCAGGTACTTCTAATACATAATCAGCCATTTGGCAAATAAGCTTATCTCCTTCTGTAACAATAGCAATAATTTTTCCTTTACGTGCCTTTACTTCCTGAATGTTCGATACTATTTTTTCATAGCTACTGTCTTGGGTCGCTACAAAAAATACAGGCATTTCTTCATCTATAAGGGCAATAGGGCCGTGCTTCATCTCTGCTGCCGGGTAACCCTCTGCATGGATATATGATATTTCTTTTAACTTCAGCGCGCCTTCCAATGCAACCGGGAAGTTAAAGCCGCGACCCAGATACAGTGCATTGCGAGAGTCTTTGAATACTTTTGCGATATGCTCAATTTTATCGTTTAGTTGCAGTGCTTTTTCAATCTTGTCTGGCAGGCTTTCCATCTCAATAAGTAGCTCGCGGTACTGAGTTTCAGTAATTGTACCTTTACGTTGTGCTACCAAAATAGCCATAGTTGCAAGTACTGTTACCTGGGCAGTAAAAGCCTTTGTACTTGCTACACCAATTTCGGGACCAGCGTGCGTATAGGCTCCTTCGTGCGAAGCACGGGCAATAGAAGAACCAACAACATTGCAAACACCAAAAATAATAGCTCCCTTAGATTTAGCTAACTCAATAGCAGCTAATGTATCTGCCGTTTCACCGGACTGGGAAATTGCAATCACAACATCACCTTCTTTTATGATAGGGTTTCTGTAACGGAATTCCGAAGCATATTCTACACTAACAGGAATGCGGGTAAATTCTTCAAATATATATTCAGCTACCAAGCCTGCATGCCATGAGGTACCACAGGCTACAATTGTTATTTTATCAGCATTAACCAGCTTGTTTATATACTGGCGTAAGCCGCCAAGCATCAAATGTCCTTTTTCTGCGGAGATACGTCCCCTCATACAATCTTTTACCGAACGAGGCTGTTCAAAAATCTCCTTGAGCATGAAATGCTCATAGCCACCCTTTTCAATAGATTCTAGCTCCATTTCCAGCATCTGGATATAAGGTGTTGAAGGTATATCTTCTATCGTTTTGATGCTAAGTTCGCCATTACGGATGGTAGCAATTTCAAGATCATTTAAGTAAATAACCTCATTAGTATACTCAATAATAGGGGTAGCATCAGAAGCAAGGAAGAACTCCCCTTTTCCTACACCAATAACAAGGGGGCTACCTTTGCGGGCGGCTACAAGCTGATCCGGATTATTTTTATCCATGATCACTATAGCGTAAGCACCTACAACATTGTTAAGTGCTAGGCGAACAGCCTCTTCCAGGCTGCAATCGTTATTTTGCTGTATATCTTCAATAAAGTGAATAAATACTTCTGAATCAGTATCACTTAAAAATACATGCCCCCTGCTCTGCAATTCAGTTTTTAACGATGCATAATTTTCTATAATGCCATTATGAATAATAGCCAGGTTGCGGTGCAATGAATAATGTGGGTGTGCATTAACATCATTAGGTTCTCCATGGGTAGCCCAACGGGTATGGCCCATACCTATATGGCTGCTGGTATCAATACCATGCTCTGTAATTAAGTTTTCTAACTTAGTTACTTTGCCTTTTTTCTTATATACATTAAGCTCGCCATCACTCATAAGAGCTACACCTGCGCTATCATATCCTCTGTACTCCAGTCTTTTTAGACCTTTAATTACAATCGGATAGGCTTCTTGTTTTCCTATATATGCTACAATTCCACACATATTGAGTAATATTCTATTAGTAAAATTTTATTGAATTTTTTTCAGGGCTATGCTTTATTTCTTAAAAAGATCTTCTTAGTACAGGATCTAAAAAAGGTATAACGACAATTATAAATATTATTGCTAGGGCAATGCTTTGTTATAGCAAGAGTACTTTAAAAAAATACCAGAAGCCACAAAGGTATACAAGTGACTTCTGGTATAGTAATTAATTAGAGGGAATATAATACACGCGAAGTTTAATAGGCGTATGCTGCTGATTTTGAGCCGTTCCAAATACAAGCCTGCCTGTTTGAGTATTGTTAGGAACAACAGATAGTACTAGGCCATTGTTAGGTCTGCTACCATTGATAACAGAACTTGCATATTCTGTTATGTTTAATACATAGCGATTTTCTTCTTGGTTAAATAAAAAAGCAAATGGGCTAACACCTCTTTGGGATATATTGCTATTGATAACAAACACTTCCTGGCCATTAGAGGTTAACAGGTTGCCTCCTGCATCGAGCCTAGTTAATGCAATTTGATTTGGTAATGCAAAGCCTTGCGTATGTGCAGGTACTATAATGAGTTCTGCTTTGCTGATAGCTGCATTGCCAATACGCGTTTTTAAGGCTTCAAGGCCCGGAATAAAGATTTTAGTACGTATGCCCACACCAGCCTGTGCAAAGCCAAGGTTGTTGGTTTGTGTGGTTGGTACTACATCGCGATGTGATACAAGTCCTGAAATCGGGGTATTGCTTCTGTTGGAGCGAACATAGCTATAAGTAATGCCTGGGTCTGAGCCTTCCGGGTTTTTGCCAGTAACTACAAAATTAACAGCTACTGTATCAAACGCAGAATTGTCTGCTTTAGGCGTTCTGTACCTTAGCCTGGCTGTAGTTCTCTGGCTACCCAGCGATACGCTCATTATTCCTGTACCTTGGTTGGGGTCTTGGCTAACCAAGGCAAGGCCATGGAATGATTGTAAAAAAGGCGACCAGCTAGCAGTCCACTCTGGCTGGGCTTTTGATTTTGCTACAATTTCCTGCCCCAGTTCGTTGAGCATAAAGGTCATAGCTGTGTCTCGCCTAACTCTATCAGCAGCATCTTCCTGCAGCTTTACAATACCAACCTGTTTTACTGAGCTTGGTACGGGGTTAGTCCGATACGCTTCTCTGGAATAGGTATAATAGGTTGCCTCCGTATTTATGTTATGTGCCAGAGGATGCAACGCCATTGTTTGCAATGCACTTTTATTTCCATAAATAGAGTCAATCATTAGAGTTACCTGCATATCTACAAGTTCTCCATTTTCAGGTACCCTTAAGGCAGTAATAGGATAAAGTTGAAAATAGCCCTCTGCATATACATCACCTAAAAGAGGATCTTTAAGGGAACCAGCGAGAATACGGCCTGTGCGGGAGCTTCTAATAGAGTCGTGGAGAGTAACCTGGGTCTGGATTTCAAAGTCTTCGGTGAAGGCGACATTAATAAGATCTTCGCCGGGTTGAATTTCTAAACCAATATCATTGGGGTCATCACAAGAGGCAAGGAAAAGGGCTGAACAAAGGATCAGCCCTGAAAGAGATTTAGCTTTAGCTAGCAAGTTCATTATAGAAGTTATAATATGAATCCATGTAATCTTCACCTGTCTCTAACGTTGCAAACTTTTTGTTAGTATCTACAGCAGAGAAGAGGTCGATAAGGCTGGCATTAAACTCTTCGCCAGACTTAATTACTGCGTCTGCATATTCAATGCCAATTTTAATAAAGCCTTCAAAGTCGGCCGACTGAAGATGTGTTAACATGTCATCTTCTATGTCAAGCATTTTTACTTTATCCAGTAGGTTTTTATCGAACTTATAGGCAAAGTAATTATTATAAATCGAAAATACAGTTTTCGAAGATTTAAAGATCGGATCTTTACGATAAGTTGTTTTCAGATACATTGGAATCAGGCTTGTCATCCAGTCATTGCAATGAACGATATCCGGAGACCAACCAAGTTTCTTAACAGTTTCCAGTACACCCTTACAGAAGAATATAGCTCTTTCGTCATTATCTTCATGAAACTTGTTTTCCTTATCAAAGAAAACAGATTTGCGGTGAAAGTAGTCCTCGTTATCGATAAAATATACCTGTAACTTTGCATTAGGTATAGAGGCTACTTTAATGATGAGAGGTTTTTCTTCTTCGCCTACTGCTATATTGATGCCGGAAAGACGCACCACTTCATGAAGGCGGTTTTTGCGCTCGTTAATGAGTCCAAAACGGGGTACCAAAATTCTTATCTCCATGCCCCTCTCCTGCATTGCCTGCGGAAGCGTTCTGATAAAATCTGCAACTTGGGTTGTCTGAAGGAAGGGATTGATTTCGCTCGCTACATAGAGGATTCGAAGCTTTGACATATACCTGTTGGTTTAAAAATTGAAACTGCGCACTTTTAGATGCAAAAATACTAAAATTTTTGGTAATTTTCAACCTAACTTCAAATGAATAGTGTATGTTTACCCCATTTTACCGAAAAGAACCTTTTAGCACATGCAGGTAGTAGAGTCAGTAGAAGATTTAAAACATTTATTATGCCAAAAGCACAAAAGCGGGCTGGAAGTTGGTTTTGTGCCTACTATGGGAGCTTTGCACGAAGGTCATCTTTCTCTTATAAGGACATCAAGGCAAAAAAATGACCTTACGGTATGCAGCATATTTGTAAATCCTCTGCAGTTTAATAATCCCAGTGACCTTACAACCTATCCGCGTACCCTGGAGGGCGATATCCAAATGCTGAGCAATGCAGGCTGTGATATTTTGTTTGCTCCAGTAGCCGGAAGTATGTACCCGGAAACGCCACGGATGAGCATTAACTTTGGCACACTGGAAGAGGTAATGGAAGGTAAGCACCGCCCGGGTCATTTTAACGGGGTAGCTATTGTGGTAGCCAAACTATTTAACCTGGTTAAACCAACAAGAGCTTATTTTGGCCAGAAAGATTTGCAGCAGTTTTTAATAATTAATAGGTTGGTAAAAGACCTGTCATTTGATTTGCAGCTGGTATGTTGCGATATTATAAGAGAAGATGATGGACTGGCAATGTCATCGCGTAACAGGAGGCTTACTCAGGAGCACCGTATTCTGGCGCCCCGCCTGTATGAGTCACTACAACTGGCGCAAAAGCAATTAACAACTCAATCGCCAGAAGAGGTAAAGTTACTTGTAGAAAAGTTTTTAGAGTCCTACCCTGATATAAAGCTGGAGTACATTGAAATAGCAGATGCTCAGACCCTTGAGCCCCTACAGGAAATTAAAGAGCAGAAGAAAGTCGCTATCTGTATAGCTGCCTGGCTGGGAGATGTAAGGCTAATTGATAACGTGTTGACTGGGGCGCAACCTTAAAGTTTAATACAAACGTTTTTAGGTTCTGTAAAAAAGCGTAGTGCCTCCAGGCCTCCCTCGCGTCCTACTCCAGAGTCTTTTGAGCCTCCAAAAGGTGTACGAAGGTCGCGCAGCATCCAGCAGTTAACCCATACGATACCGCTTTTTAAAGAATGAGCGACCTGATGAGCTTTCTGGATATGGGTGGTCCAGATACTGGCTGCCAAGCCATAGCGCGTACTATTGGCAAAAGCAATAACTTCGGCTACATCATCAAAAGGTGTAAGGGTAACTACAGGGCCAAAAATTTCTTCCTGGTTAGTGCGGCACTCGCAGGTTAAGCCTTCTATAACTGTAGGGGCTACGAAATACCCGTTTTGGCACCTGCCTTCTGGTTGTATTGCGTGACCTCCAGTTAATATTTTTCCACCTTCCTCTTTGGCAAGCTCTATATACGATAATATTTTCTGCTGATGGGCTTTTGATACTACAGCGCCCATTTTGCTCTCTTTCTGTAATGGGTCTCCTACAGCAAGCTCGCTTACTTTTTTTATCAATGCATTTCTAAACTTCTCGTAAATGGGTTTTTCAATAAAAATGCGGGAGCCACAAAGGCAGATCTGACCTTGGTTGGAAAAAGCAGCGCGTACACTGGTATTCAGCGCTTCATCGAAATCAGCATCAGCAAAAATGATATTGGGGTTTTTGCCCCCAAGCTCAAGCGATATTTTTTTAAATGCAGGCGCCGCAATGCGGCTTATAGAAGCCCCCGTTTGCGTGCCACCAGTAAAAGATATTGCTTCTATATGAGGGTGCGATACTATGGCTTCTCCAGCCTTGCCGCCCAAGCCATGCACAATATTAAGTACTCCTGCCGGCAAGCCTGCTTCAATACATAGTTCAGAAAGTAAATAGGCAGTCATAGGAGTTAGCTCAGAGGGCTTTGCCACAACGGTATTGCCCGCTGCAAGAGCAGGTGCTATTTTCCAGGTAAACAGGTAGAGAGGCAGATTCCAGGGAGATATACAGCCAACAGCGCCCAAGGGACTGCGAGTGGTGTAATTCAAAGCAACATTATCTGTAAGGTGCGATTCTGAAGAGAAATGCTCAATGGCTGTAGCGTAAAAACGAAGGTTCTCCGCAGCACGGGGTATGTCTACGGTACGGCTTACTGAGAGAGGCTTACCATTATCTATGGTTTCGGCTTCAGCCAGTTTTTCAAGGTCGCGGCTTATTAAGGCAGAAAGTCTAAGCATATACTCTCCCCTTTGTTTTGCCGGTAAAGCTGACCAGCCTGCAAAAGCTTCAGTAGCGGCCTCTACAGCCCGTTCTACATCCTGAGTATCTGAATCTGGCAGTAAAGAATAAATTTCTCCAGTAGCAGGGTTTATATTATCAAGATACTTGCCTGCCAGTGGCTCCTGTAGTTTACCACCTATATAATTTTTAATTTTAAACATATGCCAGTAGTTGTAAGGTAGTACAATAGGCAAACAGGCTACACAATTTCTTTGTACTGCATACGGTGTAGCTGAGCATAATAACCTTCTTTAGCCAGCAACTCCTCGTGTGTTCCTGTTTCTTTTATCTCCCCTTTGTCCATTACGATAATCCTATCTGCCTTTTGAATAGTAGAAAGCCGGTGTGCAATTACAATGGAGGTGCGGCCTTTCATCATTTTTTCGATGGCGCCTTGTATCAGCTCTTCTGTCTCGGTGTCTACAGAAGAGGTAGCTTCATCTAAAATAATAATTTTAGGGTTATATACCATGGCCCTGATAAAAGAAATAAGCTGTCGCTGGCCTACTGATAAGGTGGCACCTCGCTCCATCACATTATAATCAAGGCCGCCAGGTAAGCGCTCAATAAAATTTCTGGCGCCTACAAGATCTGCTGCTTCCAGAATTTGTGCAGTAGTAATATCGTTGTTGCCCAGGCTTATGTTTTTGCCAATGGAGTCAGAGAACAAGAAAACATCTTGTAGTACAAGGCCTATATTTTTGCGAAGTGCATCCAGCTTAAAATCTTTTATATTGATCCCATCAATAGTAATTTCCCCCTTGTTAATGTCATAAAAGCGGTTAAGCAGGTTAATTACTGAAGACTTGCCAGCTCCTGTAGCGCCTACTATGGCCAGGGTCTGGCCTGGCTTAATTTCAAAAGAAATATTTTTAAGAATATACTCCTCTTCAGTATAGGCAAACCAAACATTTTTAAAAGCTACGTGGCCCTGTAAATTGTCTGGCTGTAAAGTGCCTTGCTCAGAAACATGATCTTTATTATCAAGCAATTTTAAGATACGGTCGGTGCTAACTACTCCTAGTTGCAAGGTATTAAAGCGATCTGCAATGGCTCGGATAGGCCTGAAGAACATAGCAATGTACATGATAAAAGCGATAAGAGTACCTAAAGTAACATCGCCTTGTAATACGTGGCGGGCACCATACCATACCAAAAGTCCAGTACCAGCGGCTCCGATAACCTCAGCCACCGGAAAGTATACAGAGTAATACAGTACAGAGCGGATGTTTGCCTTTTTGTGCTCATAATTTATAGCCTTAAACTTCTTATACTCCTGCTCTTCGCTTCCAAAAATCTGCACGATGCTCATGCCGGTTATATGTTCCTGTACAAAAGAGTTAAGGTTGGCTACTGCAGAGCGTACCTCGTTAAAGGCATCTTTAATTTTTTCTTTAAACACATAGGTGCTTATAACCAGTAAAGGAAACATGGAAAGACTGATAAGCGTGAGCCGCCAGTCTGTATAAAACATAAGTGCTACAATAAAGATAAGTTGAAGCACATCGCCTGCCATGGCGGCAAGCCCTTCAGAGAATACATCTGATAGGGTTTCTACATCTGATATATTTCTTGTAACCAACCTGCCAATCTGGGTATTATCAAAAAAGCGAAGCCTTAACTTTAATATATGTTTATAAAGGTCAATACGGATATCCCTGATAATGTACTGGCCAAGCCAACCAGAAAGGTAAGTATGATAGTATTGAACAACTGCCTGTAGTAAAAGCAGGAGAGTCATGATAATAACCATCAGGTTGATGCCATTGTAATCTCCCTGGGCTATGTATTGGTCTACGGTAAGCTGTATAAGGTAAGGCCTGGATGGTGCCAAAACGCCCATCAGGAAGGTAAGAAATATAAGGAAGTAAAACTTACCCAAATAAGGCTGGGCATATGTAAAAAGACGTTTCAAAATTTTAACGTCAAACACTTTGCCGCTGTGTTCAGATTGCTGCGCTTCCATTAGGAATGAAGAAATACAAAGATAAAAACAGATAAAAAGCCGGTGTAACCTGGTAAATTACCAGGTGCATCCGGCCTATGTAATAAAACAAAGTAAGTACGGGAAGGTTATTCCGTAGGTTGAGAAATTGCTAAGCTACAGCAGATTGCGTTAAAAGGTTTCGCTCAATACAACGGATTGTATCGCCTACTGTTCTTAAAGAATTTACTTCCTGGTCGTTAAGGCTAATATTAAAAGCACTCTCGAGGTAGTAAACCATCTCAAGCTTCTCTATCTCGCTTAGGCCTATTTCCTGCAGATACAGATTATTGCTCAAATATACATAGTTAATCAGAAACCTCTTACGGAAGATCTTTTTAAGGGTGTTTTTTATAAAACCGGTACTCATACTTATAACAGGAGAATAAAATTTATATTAATACATATAAGAGAAATAAGTAACCCTAATGAATGCTTATCTCTAAAAGGAAATCGGTACTTGTGTTAAGCAAGTGCCGCAGTACAATAACACGAATAATGCCAGCTTTATTGCAGAGCTAAGTAAGCAAAGCTGATGCAGAAGCCGACTATTAAAAAGGATGAAACCCAAAAAAGTTACATTGAACGGTAAATTTTAGTGAATAAAGCAGTTGGCTTACGTTACTGAAAGTGACCTGTTTTTAAGTAAAAATTTTATAAGTTGCAGGTTGTCAGGTGTAAATAACTTATAAAGGTTGCTTATAAAACATACACCATTTATTTCAAATCTGATTATTATTGTATATTTGCAACATGAAGAAAAACTTTCTGAAATGTGTTAGTATACTGCTGGTACTACAGGTGGTTATAGCCACAGTAGGCCTTACGGTATATAACCATACCTGCTACCTTATGGGTATGAAGGAAGTTTCTCTTTTTGAAGAAAAAGGCTGTTGCGCAGATACTGACAAGCAAATATCACAGGAAAGCAATGATTGCTGTGAGTTTTCTACAGATCATGTACATGGTGACCTGGATGGTATTCTGCATGGGCTTTTTTCTTATAGCTTTACCAGCGTAGCGGTATTACCCACTACTTTTTTCGCTATAGAGTGGCCCTCAGTTTGGGTATCTCAAAGTTTAATACTTCACTCTACAGATTCTTCACCACCGCCGGTATATGGCAGGTTCCTTCTACACCTGATACAGGTTCTTCTTATTTAACATTTCTGGATTTGATCGGCTTCCCTTCTTTCAAGAGAGGGTTAATTGTGTTTGTTCAAAATCAAATCAGAAATGTTTTTTTTATTAAAATCAAAATACACAGCAGTAGCTGTATGTGTACTATTAGGGTATACAGTACAGGCACAGGATATTCGTGGTAAAGTTACTGCAAAAGGCGAGACAGATGTTTTTCCGTTGGTTGGAGCCAATGTTCGTTGGCTGGACGGGTCGCAAGGTACAGTAACTGACCTGGAAGGTGCCTTTAAGCTAAACGCCCCGGCAGAATGGCCCGCGCAATTGGTGGCAAGCTATATTGGCTATAAGGCCGATACTTTACATGTAAATGGCCCACAGTATTTAAATATTGAATTAAAAGATGCGGCTACCCTTGCAGAGGTAACCATAACTGGCTCTCCCACCTTTATAGCCGACCTGCCCATGAAGCGGGAGATAATTACCCGTAAAGAGCTTACTAAAGCTGCCTGCTGTAACTTATCAGAAAGTTTCGAAACCAATGCCTCTGTAGATGTATCATACTCAGATGCGGTAACCGGAGCCAAACAATTACAAATGCTAGGTCTGGATGGAGTTTATGTACAACAGTTATCAGAAAATTTGCCCTCCATAAGAGGGCTCGCTGCAGCCAATGGTCTTAGCTATACCTCGGGTACATGGGTAGAATCTATCGATGTAGGCAAAGGAGCTGGCTCTGTAGTAAATGGATATGAATCTATAGCAGGACAAATAAATGTAGAGCTGCTTAAGCCAGAAGACAGCGAGAAGTTTTACCTTAACTTGTACGCAAACCATTTAGGAAGACTGGAGGCCAACGTACACGCAGCGCACAAATTATCGCAGAAGTGGAGTACTGGTATATTGTTACATGCCGACCGCATGCGAACAGATGTAGATATGAATGGCGATGGTTTTCTGGATATGCCACACTCTACTCAGTACAGTGGCATAAACCGTTGGAAGTATGATGGAGATAGACTGAAGTCTCAATTTGGAATAAAGCTACTTACCGAAGAACGGCTTGGCGGCCAAACCGGTTATGACCACACCAAAGGAGCGCACGGGGGTAATAACCATTTGTTTTACGGTACAGCTATGCAAACCCAGCGTGCCGAGGTTTTTACTAAAAACGGTATTATTTTTCCGGAAGCACCATATAGGGGTATGGGCATTGTTTCTTCTGCTACACACCATAAACAAAATGGATATTATGGCAGAAATGGTTACAGTGGCGAACAGCAAACATTTTATACAAACTTTATTTACCAGAGTATTATAGGTACTACCAACCACCAGTTTAAGACGGGGGCCAGTTATATGTATGATCGATATGCAGAAGTATTTGCTGACTCTGCATTTGGCCGTACAGAGTCTGTGCCGGGTGTATATGGAGAGTATACCTATAGCGGCTTGCCTGGTTTTACCGCAGTAACCGGGTTGCGAGCAGATTTTCATAACATGTACGGTCCTTTTCTGACGCCTCGCCTGCACCTTCGTTATGACCTAGGTCCTGCAACCACATTGCGTGGTTCTGCCGGAAGAGGGCTACGTGTTACCAACCCATTAGCTGAGAACCCTGGTGCCTTGGTTTCGCAGAGAGCAATTGTGGTTCGGGAGGCTTTGTTACCAGAAGTGGCCTGGAACTATGGTGCCAACCTTACTCATGATTTTATATTTAACAACCGTAAAGGCATGTTAACTGTAGACCTGTACCGTACTGACTTTCAAAATCAGATGGTAATAGACATGGATGCAAGCCCACGTGAAATACGTTTTTATAACCTGGAGGGCCGCTCCTTTGCAAACAGTTTCCAAGCCGAAGCACAGTATGAGCCTATGCCCTCTTTGCATGTAAAAGCAGCCTATAAGTTTTATGATGTGCGCACTACAATAGATGGGCAATTACTACAAAGGCCATTTGTATCGCGCCATAGGGTTTTCTTTAACACTGGTTATGCTACTAAATTTGATAAGTGGAAATTTGATTTCACGACCCAATGGCATGGCGCCAAGCGTATACCAGATACCTCTGGTAACCCTGAAGAATATAGACTGGAAACCCTTTCGCCTGCTTTCTTCCTGTTTAATGCACAAATAACCAAAGCGTTCAGAAAATGGGAGGCTTACTTAGGTGGAGAAAACCTCGGGAACTTCCGACAGCAGAATCCTATTATAAACCCACACCAACCATTTAGCGAAAACTTTGATGCTTCCCTTGTATGGGGGCCTATTGTAGGGCGAATGGTATATGCAGGAATGCGGTTTTCAATTAAATAAGTTTACAATAAATATTAACCAATAATTATCTCAAACAACATGAAAAAGTTCTTATTAGTAGTAGCAGCCCTTTTCTTTGTAGTATTTACCAGCCAGGCACAAAGCAAAAACAACAATAGCAATAAGCCTGAAACCATACAGATCAAAACCTCTGCTGTATGCAATATGTGTAAAAAAACAATTGAGAAAGACCTTGCTTTTGAAAAAGGGGTAAAGAGTGCAGAGTTAAATGTAGCTACACAAATGCTTACTGTTTCATATTTCCCTAAAAAAACCAACCCAGATAAAATTCGCAAAGCGGTTAGTAAAACCGGCTATGATGCAGACAATGTACAGGCAGAAGCCAAGTCTTATGAGAAACTGGATGAGTGCTGCAAGAAAACAAATGCTGTGCATCATTAATAAGTAGATGCGGTTAACGAAAAAGGCTGTTGCAGATTAATGCAACAGCCTTTTTTTATTGTGTAAGTACATGATATTGGTCATTATCCTTTACAGAAAGCCTCCATTTAGCTTCTAGGTTTTTAGCAGAGTTGGCATACTCAATAGAAACACCTAGTAATATTAGGCTTGTGCCCACCAAAGATGCCACTATGGCGTCATCAACAGCGCGTGATGATATATTTCCATTAACAGCTGCAGTTGCGGTATAGCCTAAAATAAAGCCTCCTGTAGCGCTAAGCAACATTGAGCCTGCTCCAGAGCCTAACCGCTTTCTCCCAAAAGCAAATACAGCGTTTAAAGGTATTTCTCTTTTGTTAATTGTAACAGTAGAGTCACTAATGGCAGTTAATGTGCCTACAATGGGCGCAGCGTTATTTATTAACCTGGCTCTACAGATAACTCTTGTACCTGGCTTTATAGTTATAGTTTTATTGGTACTTACATTGGTTAATTGTACCAGTTTTTGTGCTTGTGCAGTAGTAAACGTGCATAATAGGCAAAGTAACGTAAAGCATCTTAAAACTACTTGGGCAGTTGGGGTCATATATCGGTAATCAAAGTATTAAATAGCGTTGCTAAAGATGGTCCTTGCAAAGTATTAAGGATAATATCTGACCAAAGCCATTAAAGTAACAGGTAGTGAAGGTGTCAGAATTGATAATTGTAAATATAAAAAATAAATTTTTCAGGATATATAAAGTTTAGTTTTTGTAAGTACCGAAAGCCGGTAGTTTTAGGATGATTTGATGCCTAATGGATAGTTTTGCAGCTTGGGCATTAGGCTCCATACAGTTGGGCATGAAGGGACTTACACATTTATCAATAGGTATTACTACAGGTGCAGCAATAGCTGCTATTACAGATGCAGTACCGCTTACAGTAGCAGGCCTGGCAGTAGCCGGTTTTTCGGCACTGGCTCCCGACCTGGACCATCCAGGCAGTAAGCTGGGACGCAAAATTGCGTTTGATCACCGGTATTTAAAATGGGCTATATGCCTTATAGCGATGTCGCTGGCTACCGGGGCCTGGTGGTGGGCTTCTGGCTACTGGAAGCAACTTTTATATGGCGTATCGTTGCTTATTTTGCTGGCAGGCCTGGTAATGATGGAAAACACAGCCCGCAAGTACACTTTGTTTTTAATGGCTTTAGCTATAACAGGTCTGGCCATCTATTTGGATACAGCCTGGCTTTTTTTACTAGGAGCTTTTATTGGTATAAGCCCCTTTATGAAACACCGTACCTGGACCCATACCCTTTGGTCGCTGGGTTTGTGGATGTACATTTGTTACAGGGCTCAGCATGCTACTGGCCTGCCAGGCATTTTGATAATGGGTAGCGCTGGTTACGTATCTCACTTATTAGCAGATAGCCTTACACCAGGTAGTATTAAATGGCTTTTTCCTTTATGGGATAAAAAGCTGGGCCTGCCGCTGGTAAATAACAACAATTTTACGGGTCAGCTTATAGAAGCGGGAATTGGTATTGGCTATCCATTGCTGGTATTTAGTATCTGGTATGGTAATATAAGCCTGTTTTAAATTTTTTATTGAGTATCATTAATCTTGTTAGGTAGTAATTGTAAAATAACACTATAATTATAATTATTCCGTTTTTGTTGTTTTGTGTCTAATACTTGCAGATATATTTAAAAATAGCCATTGCCGTATTTTTAAAGCCTTTTTAGCTCATTATTAACTAGAAACGTACTGTATTTAAATAATAAAAATTTTTTAAAATGCTTGAATATAAACCTTCTTGAGTTTATTATTGTAAATATTTCATGAACAGCTATCTTTTTAAGCTTAAATTTAGTTGTATTTCTATGAGAGGGCAGCCCATACTATATAAAGCTGTAAATAAACTACTTTAACACCATATAAATATGAATTTTCAATTAACAGAAGAGCACCTTGCAGTACGTGATGCCGCAAGAGAATTTGCACAAAACGAATTGCTGCCAGGTGTGATTGAGCGTGACGAGCACCAGAAGTTTCCTGCAGAGCAAATCAAGAAGATGGGCGAACTAGGCTTTATGGGCATGATGGTAGACCCTAAGTATGGTGGAGGAGGTATGGACACGATTTCTTATGTACTTGCTATGGAAGAGATCTCCAAAGTAGATGCCTCTGCTTCTGTAGTAATGTCTGTTAATAACTCGCTGGTATGCTGGGGGTTGGAAACCTTTGGTACAGAAGAGCAAAAACAAAAATACCTGGTGCCTCTTGCTAAAGGCGAAAAAATTGGTGCATTCTGCTTATCAGAGCCAGAAGCAGGCTCTGATGCCACCTCGCAGCGTACCACTGCAGAAGATAAAGGAGACCATTACCTTATTAATGGTACCAAAAACTGGATTACCAACGGTAGTACAGCTTCTGTCTACATTGTGATTGCCCAAACAGACCCAGAAAAAAAGCATAAGGGTATAAATGCAATAATTGTAGAAAAAGATACACCTGGATTTACAATAGGCCCTAAAGAAAATAAATTGGGTATTAGAGGCTCTGACACACACTCTCTGATGTTTACAGACGTTAAAGTTCCTAAAGAAAACCGTATTGGCGAAGATGGATTTGGTTTTAAGTTTGCCATGGCTACTCTTAATGGTGGTCGTATTGGTATAGCTTCTCAGGCTTTAGGCATTGCCTCTGGTGCTTATGAACTAGCGTTAGCTTACTCTAAAGAGCGTAAGGCTTTTGGTACTTCAATATCTAACCACCAGGCAATACAGTTTAAACTTGCTGATATGGCTACTGAAATAGATGCCGCCCGTTTGCTTTGCCTGAGAGCAGCTTACCTTAAAGATCAGCACCTGGATTATGCCAATGCAGGCGCAATGGCTAAGCTTTTTTCTTCACGCGTGGCTATGGAAACTACCGTAGAGGCTGTGCAGATACATGGTGGATATGGTTTTGTGAAAGAATACCATGTAGAGAGATTAATGCGTGATGCAAAAATTACCCAGATTTATGAGGGTACTTCTGAAATTCAGAAAATTGTAATTTCCAGGGAGCTGCTTAAGTAAGGCTTTTAATTTTTTATATTAGAAAAACAATACTTTTGTTACACACGTAATTATTTTATAATTGCATTTTTTTAACTAGAGTATTGTTTTTCTAATTTTACTTGCTAGATTTGTCCTACAGATTGTATCTTTATCACTATATATTAAAGAGCCCTTTATAAATATTACAGCAATGGAAGATTATAATAAAATAATTGAGTCGCTAGGAGTGAAATTTCTGAAGGCTAGAAACATTAAGGTTTTAAAGCCCCTGAAATTAGAAAATTTTTATGATGTAGAAAATACGATCATTCTTCTGAATAAAGGTCAGATTACTTTTGGCGAAAATAACGAGAAGCTTACATCCGGCGAAATTCTTTTTATACCGGGTGGCAAAATGCTTTCCGTAACTTATGGAACAGAGAGTCCTGTGCGCCTGTCGCATGAAGCTTTTCTTAATAACAAAGATAAATATTACGAGGTAAATAAAACTACCAACCCGGAGCGCATAGATACAGATAACTATACCTATATTACTTTTGAAGCAAAGGTATTTGACTCTGTAAACTTCTTTGCCTCGTTGGATATTCCTCCGTTTATTATTAAGAGCGATAAGCTTAACGAGATTATACTAGAGCTTATTAATGAAGACCTGGCCGATATACCTGGCAAAGCTCGTGTAATTAAAAATAATACCGAGAAGATTGTAATAGAAGTAATCCGTTACATACTCGACAAGCGTTTGTTTGTAGAGCAGCTGGCTACCAATAGTACTTACTTTAAGGATCCTCGCCTTATCAACATTTTTGCTTATATTAAAGATGAGCTGGGTGGCGATCTGTCTAATAAGGTGCTGGCCAGTGTTGCCAATGTATCAGAAGATTACGTAGGCCAGTACTTTAAAATGCTTACCGGTATAAACCCTCAGGACTATATAGAGTACCAGCGTATGGAAAAAGCCGTATCGTTGCTACGTACTACTAAAAAGAGTATCCGCGAGATAGGCCGTGAAGTGGGTTATAAAGATACTGCTTACTTCTGCCGCAGATTTAAGATGATGTTCGGTATACCTGCCGGCAAAATGCGCAGAAGAGAATCTTTAATGAACGTTTAAGGCCATATTTAAGGCTTGAATTTTTTGAGAAACCTCGGGCAATAGTCCGGGGTTTTTTTCTATTCCGTTGCCAATAACAATCACATCTGCACCTGCTTTAAGTGCTTCCAGTGCTTTAGTTGGGTTATTAATGCCTCCACCTACAATTAAAGGTACGCTAACAGCCTTGCGAACAGCCGTAATCATTTTAGCGCTAACAGGGTTTTGTGCGCCACTGCCGGCATCCATATACATAAGTTTAAGGCCAAGCATTTCGCCAGCCATAGCAGTACAGGCTGCAATAGAAGGCTTGTCGGCTGGTAAGGGAGTAGTATTGCTTATGTAAGATACCGTGGTTTGTGAGCCACTATCAATCAGCATATAGCCAGTAGATAAAATTTCTAGCTTGCTCTTACGAAGTATTGGAGCCGCAACAACATGCTGCCCAATGAGGAATTCTGCATTACGGCCAGAGATAAGCGAAAGCAGCAGGATGGCATCTGCCTGGAAGTCAATATGTAAATTACTGCCCGGAAACAAAATAACCGGGATGGTATCCTGGTTTTTAAGCCTTTGTACCACCCGGTTTAAATTATCGCTCGATAACAGGCTTCCGCCTACAAAAAAGAAATCCACTTTATGGGCAAGGCTGCTGGTAATCAGTTCATCACACTGTTCTTCAGTGATATTGTCCGGGTCCAGCAGTACTGCTAACGATTTACATCCTTGGCTCTGTCGGTCTTGAAGTTGCTGATACAGACTTTTCTCCATTACTTAGGTTCTGGCTATATTGTTCGATAAAGTTAGCAATTTTTTCTTTAGCGATAGCCAGCAGTATAGCACCTATGGTGCTTTTTATAAAAGTAAGGACCTGGTTTTCTTTTTTTGAAGCCTTGTACAGTGCCTGTGTATTACCTACCGAGCCAGGCTTTTTTTTTTCGCTAGCCAATGTCTGGCCATCGTTGCTTTTAAACTGGTTGCTGTCATAGGGATTGCCAGGTTGGCCATGCATTCTGCGTTCTGCAACATCCAGTGTGCGCGAGTCTGCAGAATAATGCCTTTCTCTTGCACTTTTACCAGCTAAATACCTCTCGTTGTAGCTATCTCTTTTAGCTTCTCTTTCTCTATAGCTAGAGTGGTCATCATCCCAACCATGTCGCTTGTCATAACCGCGCTCATCATAATAGCCGGTAAGGTTCTTGTACTTTTCTTTTTTACCTTTTTTGTTCTTCTTCTTTTTAGAGCCTCCAAACAAAGCTTTAAGTAGCAGATAGCCACCAATGGCTGCACCACCAATTATAAGGCCGGTGCGGGCTTTGTCTTTTGCATCTTCAGAGATGGTAGTAAGCTGCTCTTCTATAGCATTTTTGTATTTTTCTACATTCTGAGCAAAGTAATCTCTTTTTTCTTCAAGCGACTCAAACACAGCTTCTTTAGAGCTGTTGTCAAGGTTGTGGTTTGGCTTCATTGTATGCTTTTAGTTACGTTCCGAATTATGATGTTTAATTTTAGGGTCCTTCTTTGAGTCATTACTTACACGCTCGCGGTCGTTTACCTCTCTTGGTTTATCATAGCGAGTATCCATTTTATAGGTATCTGATGCAGCCTCGCCATTATCCTGGTAGGTAGCAGCAGTAGTAAATCCAGATTCATCAGGGTCCTTAGCATTGTCTTTTTCACTCATATTATCGCTAAGTACCGAGTGTCTGGCAGAGTCAGATTTGCCTTTAGGCTCGTTGGCCAGCATAGATGCTTTAACATTCGTGCTGATAAAGTTATTATCGCGGAAGGCTATCATTACGCCAGCTATTGCAAAATAAACAAGCGCCAGCACCAGAAAGCCAAGCCAGGTACTATTAAATACAGCGCCTAATAAATAGCCAATAGCAAAGTTTAGGGTAATAAGAGCCAGTAAGGCCACCATAGCTAATATACCATAGAACACTGCATTAGATACGCCTACAGCAATATCCTTTTTTATATCCATTTTAATGAGCTCCACGCGGGCTTCGAAATAGCCGGTAAGGCTCTCCATGAGATTATCTATCTTGAACATATTGTATAACTTTTTAAAAATGAAATTGAGCACGTGATTTAAAATAGAAAATAATCAGATTACAGATTTTACCGCAATAAGATCAGTTCTATTACTGCTTTTACGGTGTTTAATAGCGTAGCGGTTTCAGCAAGGCATAATTATCCTATCATCCTGATTGTGAAACAACAAAGGTTATTAGGCAGGCTGCCTGATTTTACTCATAGCCTGGTTGTACTAATTAACCCTCCTGGAGGCATAATGACAATATATATTCTTGTATAAAGCAAATGTATGGTTATTGAAGCGCTAATATTACATCTAAATAATTAGTACCTGAATCCGGAAGTGAGAGAGCCCGGATAGAAGTTTGTCTGCACGGAGTAGGCAAACGCTAGTAGCTAATAAATTAAAGTATACATTTCTGTATGGCTAAGTAATACGAAAAAAGGGCCTTATAGTTATTGTAAGCCTTGTTTTTGTGTTACTGGAAACAGAGTAAGGTATAATAGTTGGTCAACGTAGAGCGCAAGTTAATAGGATTAGCGTAATAATAGCAACCCGGGTGCAGACTAATCGGTAGGTCTTTATAGAAAAGGCTTCTTTAAAATATTTTATATTTGAGCACATTTACTCTAAAACCAATCAAATGAACAAAAAAGTAATTTTAAGCGCGGCCGCACCGGCACCAATTGGTCCATACAGCCAGGCCATTTCTGCAAATGGTTTTTTATATGTTTCTGGCCAGATTGCAATTGACCAGTCTACAGGCCAGTTGCAAACAGGTGATATTGTTTCTGAAACCCATCAGGTTATGAAGAATCTGGGTTTGATATTAGAAGAGGCCGGAGTTGAATTTAACCATATCGTAAAGACGACAATCTTCGTAAAAGACCTAAACAACTTTGCAACCATAAATGAAGTATATGGTTCTTACTTTAAAGGCACTCCACCGGCGCGCGAAACTGTAGAAGTAAGCCGGTTGCCAAAAGATGTAAATGTTGAGATATCCTGTATAGCAGTATTGTAGAATCTTTTACCTGACTATAGTTATGAAACTTTTACCGGTGCGAAGCAGCACTTTTGTAGTAGCCTATCCGGCGGATGAAGTAAAAAGCAGGCTCTGTGCGGTGGTTAAGTCTGTAGATGAAAGCGTATTCAGAAGCTCCGGAAGAGAAGAAAACTATATGTTTAATGGAATTATACAAAGCGATAAATTTATCATTTCGCGTAAACTCAACCATTATCAGAATTTTATACCTCGTATCAGGGGCCGGATTGAAAGCACTTCCAGGGGTAGTATTGTATTTGTTAAATACAGCCTCTTTTTTGGTTCGCTCTTAATCTGGCTCCTGGTATCATCTATTGTATTTACTATTGGGCTTGTTTTTTTGTTGCTCCAGCAAAACCTCACTTTTTTTCTTATAGCCCTGGCCGGGCTTATTATTAATTATGCCGTAATCCTCGCTAATTTTAACAGACAGGTAAAAATAAGCCAGATGGACCTGGAGTACCTGCTTAATGTTGATTCGATAGAAAAAAACTGATTATAAGCTGCTGCTTTAGTAAAAAATAACAAATAGGTTCATTTGTTGCGGCTTATTAGTAATTTTGCGCCCTAAATCTAAAACCTCATTTATATCTTTAGCCCTGGTTTACACAAAGGCAAAGGTAGCCTTTACCCGATAAGAGGTATAACCTATTGGCAGCAGGGAGGTTAGTTTCAGAAAAAAATCAGAATAAAACATACTCATGGAAAGAGAAGTAAGAGTACGATTTGCGCCAAGCCCTACAGGCGCACTGCACATTGGAGGCCTTCGTACAGCCCTTTATAATTTTCTGCTTGCACGCAAAACCGGAGGAAAATTTATTATCCGTATAGAAGACACAGACCAGAACCGATATGTAGAAGGTGCTGAAGATTATATTATGGAGGCTATGGCTTGGTGTGGTATTGTACCTGACGAAAGCCCTAAAACTGGTGGCCCTCATGCACCTTACCGCCAGTCGGAGCGCAAGCCCATGTATATGGAATATGCCCAGAAACTTATTGATGAGGGTAATGCTTATTATGCATTTGATACACCCGAAGAGTTAGACGCCATGCGTGAGCGCCTTAAAGCAGCAAAAGTTGCCTCTCCACAGTACAATGCCATTACCCGTATGCAAATGAAGAACTCCCTTACACTTCCTGAAGATGAAGTAAAGGAGCGTTTAGCTTCGGGAGACCCGTATGTAATACGGCTTAAAGTGCCCCGTAAAGAAGAAATACGCCTTAATGATATGATTCGAGGCTGGGTAATGGTACACTCCTCTACGATAGATGATAAAGTATTGATGAAGTCGGATGGTATGCCTACGTACCACCTTGCCAATATTGTAGATGATCATTTGATGGAAATTACCCATGTAATACGTGGCGAAGAGTGGTTGCCTTCTGCTCCGCTTCATGTATTACTATACAGGTTTTTAGGTTGGGAAGATACTATGCCTAAGTTTGCCCACCTGCCCTTATTATTAAAGCCCGATGGTAACGGTAAGCTAAGCAAGCGCGATGCAGAAATGCATGGTTTCCCGCTTTTCCCCTTTGAATGGAAAGATCCTAATACAGGCCAGGTGGCCAGTGGTTTTAAGGAAGAAGGTTACCTGCCTGATGCACTGGTAAATTTCCTGGCCTTTTTAGGCTGGAACCCTGGTACGCAGCAGGAAATATTCAGTATGGAAGAGTTGATTGAAGCCTTTACAGTAGAACGTATCGGTAAGTCGGGTACCAAATTTGATATTAATAAAGCCAAGTGGTACAACCAGCAATACCTGCGCATGAAGAGCGATGAGGAGCTGGCTGCTTACCTGCAGGAAGACCTTTCCAAAAACAACATTGAAGCCGATAAAAACAAAGTGATTCGTATTGCCGGCGTATTAAAAGAGCGTGTTACGTTCCCTAAAGATTTCTGGCCGGAGAGCAAGTACTTTTTTACAAGGCCCGAAGGATATGACGAAGGCGTAGCAGCCTCTAAATGGAATGATGACGCTGTATCTGTATTGGAGGCCTATAGAGACCTGTTACAAAAGCAGGAAACTATAGATGCTACCCAGGCAAAGAACCTGTTAAATGAGGTGCTTGAACAAAAAGGTATTAAGATTGGTAAAATTCTGCAGGCATTACGCCTTGCTGTAACCGGTGTTGGAGCAGGACCCGACCTGATGTTTATAATCGAAATTTTAGGTGCTACAGAAACTGCTGATAGAATTAGCCACGCATTACAAGCGCTGGAGAGTTTTCGTGTAGCTAAATAAAAATACAGACAGCCTGTTTCTGCAGGTATCTTTTTTAAGCTGGCTGGTGCTTTATGCACGGGCCAGCTTTTTTAATTATCAAAAAACGGAGCTACTGTAATCTTAAGCCAAAACCTTAACGTACAATAATTTAGTACAACCGCTGCCTGTGCAGTTTATATTAAAAACATACTATTTATGGCTAAGAAAAAACCAATACAGAAAGACAAAGAGAAGCCCCGTGTACACCCCGATTTAAATGGCTTTGATATAGATATAAACTCTTTTGGAGAGGTAAAAACCAATTACGATCTAGATAAAATCAATATGTTCTTAAACAAGCACGTTGATGATAAAAAATTGCGCGATCGTGATGATATTGAGGGCCGTGACGTAAATGCGGAGCTAGATGCAGAAGAGGAGCATGATGAAATTGACGAGGATAACCTACCAGACTGGAATGACCTGGATGATGAAGATGATGATATGAAATAGGCCTTGTTTGTGCTTTGATAATACTCATGCAGTATTAAAAAAAGCGTTGCTCTTGCGGTAATCTGCAGTTGAAAATAGTATTTTGCCTATTCACTGCAAACCACATCGAATCATGAAAAAATCGCATGAAATAGACTACCAGATACATGGTAATGATATTCAGATTGTAGAAGTAGAGCTTGACCCGCAAGAAACTGTTATAGCAGAAGCGGGTGCTATGCTGTTTATGGAAGATGGAATAGATTTTAAAACCCGCATGGGTGATGGCTCTGATCCGGATGCTGGCTTTTTAGGCAAGCTTATGTCTGCAGGTAGCAGGCTTATTACGGGCGAGTCGTTATTTATGACGCATTTTACGAACCAGGGCTATGGTAAACGTAAAGTAGCCTTTGCTGCACCTTACCCAGGTACTATCAAACCAATAGACCTCAGCCAGATGAGCCGGCAAGAGTTAATTGTGCAGAGAGACTCTTTCTTATGTGCTGCATTAGGTACCAAAATATCAGTGCATTTTAATAAGCGGCTTGGATCAGGCTTTTTTGGAGGCGAAGGTTTTGTTTTGCAAAAGCTACAGGGCGATGGCATGGCTTTTATCCATGCAGGAGGAACTGTTGTAGAAAAACACCTCAACAATGAAACATTACGCATTGATACTGGATGTGTAGTTGGTTTCGAGTCGACACTGGATTTTAGTGTAACTCGCTCTGGCGGGTTAAGGTCTATGGTTTTTGGAGGAGAAGGTATCTTTTTAACCACCCTCCGAGGCACTGGTAAAGTATGGATACAGTCAATGCCAATTAGCCGCCTTATACAGGCCATTTCTCCTTATAGCCAAAACTCAAACAAAGAAAGCAGCAGCCTGCTGGATTGAGGCAAATTTTTAAAATAATACCAACAGCTAAAGAGGCTTGTGTAAGGCAAGCTTCTTTAGCTGTTTTTTATGAATCGCTGTTGTAAATCACCCTTTCACAACCTGGTAACTTAACCAGGCGTATAACAGCCTGCTATACTTAATGTTATTTTAAACCTAAAAAATAGTATGTCAGGCAGGAAAATTTTTGGTTGGCTGGTTGGGCTTGGTTTACTTATACAAGTTAGTGCCTGCCGCGAAGAGCAACAAAGTGGTACAGGAGATGGAACCAGTATACAGCAAGAGCATGGAGAGGGGCAGTTGCCAGAAAGTGAGGATGCACTTTCTGTTGATCATTTTTTAAATGAAGCCATACAATCGAACCAACTTGAAATAGAACTGAGTAGGTTGGCTGTACAGAAAGGTGAAACAGATCGGGTAAAAAATTTGGCGCAGAAAATGATCGAAGAGCATTCGCTATTCGATCAGAAAATAAAAGCATTAGCAAACCAGAAGGGTGTTAATATAACTCAGGATAAAGCAGCACATCAAAGTATAATAACCCGTTTGGAAGGCATGCAAGGTATGCATTTTGACCAGGAGTTTTTAAAGGAGCTGGAAGCAAGCCATAGCCGTACTGTTGAGCTGTATGAGGATGCTGCAGAACGAGTACAGGATGCAGAAATCCAAAACTTTGCAGCTCGTCATTTACCTACCCTAAAGGCGCATCATGCCCTGGCAGACCATGGTAAAGATATGATACAAGACCAGCGCAGAAGCCCGCGGAGAGGCCATTAAAAAACACTGTACCCTGTAAAGATCTTATTGAATGGATAGATGAAGTTTTATAATTGATTGTCTGCGAGGCAAATATGTTCGTACTTATAGGTTGAGGTATTAAACATTTAAAACTCAACCTATACGTTATGGACAAATTGAAGAATAAAAAAATAGCCATATTAGTGGCAAATGGTTTTGAACAAATAGAGCTTACTTCTCCCCTTCAGGCTCTTAAAGAAAAAGGTGTGGAAACCTATATCATTTCTCCCGAAAAAGATAAAGTAAAAGGCTGGGAAAAAACAGACTGGGGTAAAAGCTTTGATGTGGATGTTGTGCTGAATGATGCTAACCCACAGGATTATGATGGCTTACTTTTACCAGGGGGGGTAATGAACCCCGATCACCTAAAGGAAAATGAAAAAGCAGTGGATTTTGTTAAAAGCTTTTTTAAAGCCGGAAAACCTATTGCTGCTATTTGCCATGCTCCATCGTTGCTTGTAGAAACAGGTGCCTTGGAGGGCCGTACCCTTACCTCTTACCCTTCTATAAAAACGGACCTGCGTAACGCAGGAGCCGAGTGGGTTGATAAAGAGGTTGTAGTAGACGCTGGTTTGGTAACCAGCCGCAATCCGGATGACCTGCCCGCTTTTAACCGTAAAATGCTAGAAGAATTTGCGGAGGGAGTGCATGAAGAACAAAAAACAATTCGTTAACAAATAATAGCAAAGGGCCTTAATCGGCCCTTTTTACTTCACTTTGTAATTTTAGTACCTCGCCCCCATCTTCTTGCTCAATAAGCAGCGCCGGGTTATCATCTGTACCGTTCCGGGTTATGGTAGAGCCTTTAATAGTACGGCTTACCTCTTCTTTTACCACCTCCTTTACTTTTCCTGTAGCAGTGCCATTGCCCCACTTCCACTCTACTGTTGTGCCTTTGCGTATCATAGTTATATAGGTTTTTGTAAAGGGAAACGCTACTTATAACATGGGGTTGCTTTTAATTTGTATATAATAACTGTATACTTTTGCCCTCGTATAGTGAATTGAACCTGCTTCTGCCCTTCAGAAACAAAAAATCAACTTTAGTTCTCCTTTATTTAAACGTATGACAAAGTATATACATCTGCTATATAGCCGGGTATTTTTATTATTACTACTGCTAATAGGTATTACCCTTCCAGCCTGGGCGCAATACCCGGTAAAGGGGCGGGTAATTGATACGGAAACCCGCCTGCCTGTACAGGGCGCCAATGTTATAATCAGGAATAGCGATGATCGCTTAGTATCAGACGAAGAAGGTTATTTTACCATTGAGAGAGCTACCATACTGAGAATAAATTTTACAGTTACACACATTGGGTATCATCCCAAAGAAGTAACCTTTGCAGGCAGGGATACACTTGTTGAAGTAGGGCTGGAACCCAGCCAGAATATGCTTACCGAAGTAATAGTGCGGGGCTTTGAAACTGATCGGAAAATACTTGAAACGGCAGGAGCAGTTTCCCTACTTTCACAGCAGGACTTGCAGCGTTTTAGCAATACAACATTTGTACCGGCTATGAACACCGTACCGGGTGTACGTATGGAAGAGCGATCTCCAGGCAGCTACCGCTTGTCTATAAGAGGCAGTTTGCTACGGTCTCCTTTTGGGGTTCGTAATATTAAAGTATACTGGAATGATATTCCCTTTACTGACCCTGGAGGCAATACCCAAATTAACCTTATTGACTTTAATACCATTGGCAGGGTTGAAATAATAAAGGGGCCTGCCTCAAGTATATATGGAGCGGGTACAGGAGGGGTAGTATTACTACGAGGGCAGAGAGCTCCATTTGGCGAAAATGCTGTAGAGGCGCAGGCTATAGTAGGCTCGTATGGATTGCAAAACTATACCCTTACCGCCCAGTCTGCCACCAGGGATAATAACACTACCGTTTCTTACGGGCATATGCAATACGGAGGCTACCGTGAGCATAGCGCTATGGACAGGCAAATGCTTAATTTACGCTCTGAGCTTAAGACCAGTGATAAAAGCACATTGTCTGTTGCGGGCTTTTATTCTAACCTTTCGTACCAGATACCTGGCGGTATTGATAGTGCTACTTATGCGCAGCGCCCCAGGGCTGCCAGGCCTGCAGTTCTCAATGCAAGGGGCGATACTATTACAAGATCCAGTACTGCACAAAACTCTTCTATAAACCTGCGCACCTTTAACCTGGGCTTGTCTCAGCGATATAATTTTAGTGAAAGGCTCAGCAACATTACCTCTTTGTATGGTACCTTTACAGAGTTTGACCATCCTTTTATAACCGATTACAAGCGTAATGCAGAGCAAGGTTTAGGCATACGTAGCCGTACTACGTATCAGTTTTCTGTGGCAGAGTTACCCGTGCGCCTTATAGCCGGTGGAGAGTACCAAAGAGGCTTTATTGTAGCCCGTAACTATGGCAACCAGTTTGGGAGGCCTACCAGGCTCCTACTAGACGATGAGCTTACCAACAGGCAATACTTTTTATTTGGACAGGCCGAAATAGATTTGCCATACCAGTTTATTGCTACGGCAGGGCTTAGCTATAACCGCTTATTTTACCAGGTAAACCGTTTATCTGATGCGCCGCTACGCCCCGATTTCAGAATACAAAGAGAGTTTTCACCAATCTTATCTCCTAGGGTAGCAATACTTAAAAAGTTTGGTGATTTTACGGCAGTACATGGCAGCATTAGCTATGGTTTTTCTCCACCAACAACCCCTGAGATACGCACCTCGGAGGGAACTGTTAATGTAGGGCTTGAAGCAGAGCGGGGAGTAAATTACGAGTTAGGGGTAAGAGGCAATGCCTGGACAGAAGATTTTGCCTATGATATAGTTGTTTTTTCTTTACAGCTAGACCAGACTATTGTAAGCAGAGTAAACGAACAGGGCGTTGTGTTGTTTGATAACGCAGGTAACACTTCCCAAAATGGTCTGGAAGCTACAGGCTCTTATTACATAAATAACGACCCTACTCTATTACTTAGCCTGCTTAAGGTGTGGGGAAGTTATACATTTAACCATTTCAGGTTTGGCTATTATGCACAACAAACACTCAATAATGCCGGGCAGGTAGTATTTAATGAATATGATGGAAACCGTTTAACGGGTGTTCCACCACATATTGTAGTAGTGGGGGTAGATGCCGCAACGCGCTTTGGCTTGTACACAAACCTAACATATAATTTTACAGATCAAATTCCGCTTAATGATGCCAATACGGTATATGCCAATGCGTACAGTTTACTGGCTGGCCGTGTTGGGTATAGAGCCAGTTACAGAAAGTTTAGAGGCGAGCTATTTGTGGGAGGTGATAATCTACTTAACCAGACCTACAGTTTGGGTAATGACCTTAACGCTTTTGGTGGGCGTTATTACCAACCATCTGCACCAATAAACTTTTACACAGGTTTACAGGTACGCTATATCTTAAATTGAAGCAAAGCCCTGACATATAAATAAAAAAGGCTCATGAACTTTAATCATGAGCCTTTTTTGTGAACTTTTTTATAGTGTTTTTCTTTATAACATTACATCTACTTTATCGTTGTTAAGTACCTGTATATAAGCTAATTATGTTGTATGAAATTATTGTGAAGAATAAATTTTACAATAAATATATAAAAAATGCAACATTAAAGTTTGTTATAGGTATAAATAGAGGATGATACTTATACACAGCTATGGAAAAAAAATTACTTTGTTACATTGCCTTGGGTTTCTGCCTTGGGTACACAGGCACAGATGTGCTTGCACAGGGCCGATCTACAGATCCGAGGCAGGCCCCAACAGAAACAAGCAGCCCTTCTGAGCGCCAGGTACGGGAAGGCGAAACTGCTACTCCCCTAGCCACTAAAACCGGCACTGAGCGTAATGAAATGCATCTTGTAAAAGTTGCGGCTTCAGAATCGCAATTAAGTACTTTAAATAGTATGCTGGATCATGCTGATCTCAAAGGTATTCTGGAGCAAGGCGGCCCTTATACTATATTTGCACCCATTGACCAGGCTTTTGAAAAGCTATCTTCCAAACAGGTTGAAACACTCCTAAAAGCCGAAAATAAAGATAAACTCAGAGCCTGGGTAGCAGGCCATATCGTAGAAGGCGAATACCAGGTAAAAGACTTACAAGATGGCCAGCGTTTACATACTATAACTAACCAGGAGCTGCTTGTACAGCGTAATGCAGACAAAGTTACCATTGATGGGATAGAAATTTTGGATGCAGACGTAAAAGCAAGTAATGGAGTGATTCATGTGATAAATGCTGTGATGCTTACCCGGGAACAAAAGGAACAGGAAGCTAAACGGCGTAGGGATGATGCCAATATGCTCAAATCGGGTAAACGTGGTATGAGCAAGCCTTAAGCAGTTACACGTAACGTTAGAGTATATCAATCTTGAGTATTACTCTTTTTTGAAACATTAAACACTCAGAAACACAGTGGTTTAGCAAACGTAGGCATAGTATACTTTTTTAACTTATAATACATAATACTATGTTCTACCACGATAAGAAACTCCAGTATACGGTTAAGGTGGATAAGCCAAATCCACAATTTGCCAGACTTCTGCAACAGGCTATTGGTGGCCAGGAAGGTGAAATACGCGTTTGCTTACAGTATTTGTTCCAGGCATGGGGTAACCGGGGCCCGGCTAAATACCGCGATATGCTTTTAGATACCGGAACCGAAGAAATGGCCCATATTGAAATGCTTGCTACCGCTGTTGCCTTGAACCTGGAAGGAGCAGATAATAACCTCAAAGACAAAATTGTAGGTGATAACCCTCTGGTAGGCGCCATTATGGGTGGTTCTGATCCAAGGCATTTCTTATCATCTGGCCTTGCAGCAATGGCTATCGATAGTAACGGGGTACCCTTTAATGGATCGTGGGTAGTAGGCACAGGCAACATAGCAGCTGATATGTATGCTAATGTTATGGCAGAGTCTTCGGGTAGGATTCTGGCTACCCGCCTGTGGGAGCTAACTGATGATCCGGGTATGAAAGACATGCTTTCTTTTCTTATTGCCCGCGATACCATGCATCAGAACCAATGGCTGGCCGTGTTAGAAGAGCTGGGTGGACCGCAAGGGGTACATCCTATCCCCAATAGCTTTCCGCAAAGTGCAGAACATGAAAGATTTAGCTATACCTTTATGAGCACCAACATGAACATGATGGATAAGGCAGAACAAGGGCGCTGGGCAAGCGGGCCCTCTATTGACGGCAAAGGTAAGTTTAAGTATGAACATGCAGCTCCCCATGGCGATGAGCCTAAACTGGGTATGCCTAAACCGCAGTTACATGCACAAAAAGAGCAGATGATGAACGGGGCCGGCAAAAAGAAAGAGAAAAGCTTTTTTTAGATTTCTAATAAAAAACGCCTGGCTCTACAGCCAGGCGTTTTTTATTATACTGTTAAAACCGTAGGCTCACCGGCCTCTGTCCGTTGTTCCGGATACACAATAACGAAGCTGTTATCAGTATAATACTTTGACAAAAACTTTGGAATTTTATCGAGATAGCTTTTATAGGAAAGCGTTGAGCTTCTTGCACTGATTACAAAAAGTAGATCATCTTTTGATGTTTTCTCAGAAAGGCCAGAAAAGTTTCTATCCCACTGATCAAAATGCTCATAGCTTACCTTAACGCTGCTTTTAAAACGCACCATTACCTCCTCAAGCCTTTGTCGTGAAGTAGTGTTTGAATAAAACACAAGGTTAGCGCCTATTTGCCTGGCAAAATTATTAAGCATATTTACCCATGGGCCAAAGCCTTTTTCCAGCTCTGCATTAGGTGGTACAGCTACTTTTACATTTGTAAATGTATTGATAGGGTGCATAAGTTTACATACCATCAACATTTGGTAACTATTAGCTAGTACATTATCCAGTACAGAACCAAAAATCATTTCGCGGGTAGTAATTTTAGCATTCCAACCAATAATGATATTAGATATAAGTAGCTCCCGTGCTGCCCGTAATATACCGTTTGCAGTATTCATATCAATTCTGGAAACTAATTGCACCTCATGGTCTGTGGCAGAAGCATGAAGTATTGCTTTTTCAAGCATTTTATTGGTAGATAGGAGTTGAGCTTCGGTATTTTCTTCATCCTTTACAACAGCCAGTGGAAATATGGGTTCCTCAGAATTGGGGTCTTTTACAAGTAAAGAAAAATCAATTAAACGCTCAATAGTGGCAGGGTTAGATATAGGTACCAATATGCGGCTCGGCACCAGGCTTAAATCTGGCGATTTTTTACTTTCTATAATAGCTAGCTCCCGGCCTGCACTTTCTACTATAAAAGAACTTACCATACAGGTTATTAATATTAATAATATGGTGGCATTAAGTACATTTTCATTAAACAAGCCAAGGTCAAACCCAATTAGCACCACTGCCAGGGTAGCAGCGGCATGGGCACAGCTAAGGCCAAAGATAAGCCTGCGTTCTATTGCACTATACTTGTAGAGCTTTTGGGTAATAAAAGCTGCAAGCCATTTGCCACCAAAGGTTATTATAATTACAGAACCTGTTACTATTAAAGCTTCTGGCCCATCAAAAAGCACTTTAAAGTTTACCAGCATACCCACGCTGATCAGGAAAAACGGTATAAACAAAGCATTGCCTACAAACTCTATTCGATTCATAAGGGCAGAAGTATGAGGAATAAGCCGATTCAGCGCAAGACCAGCTAAAAAGGCTCCGATGATAGGCTCAACACCGGCTAACTCAGCAAAAAATGCAGAAAGAAACACGATAGCTAATACAAAAATATATTGCGATACACCCTCTGCTTCAATATTTCTAAAAAACCATTTGCTGATTTTAGGCATACCCCAAAGTACAACAATGCCAAAAATAGTAAGAGATATGATAAGCCTGATCCAGAAAGCTGCATCTAACTCTCCGCGGGTTGCTCCTGCAATTACAGCCAGTACCAAAAGCACAGCTGTGTCGGTAATTATAGTACCACCAATAGTTATGGTTACTGCTTCTTTGCGGGTTATGCCTAAGCGGCTAACTATCGGGTAAGCTACCAACGTATGTGTAGAAAACATACTAGCCAGAAGTATGGCACCTTTGAGGTTAAATTCAAGAAAATAAAAAAGAACTACTGTGCCAATACCGATAGGAATAAAAAAAGTTAAAGCTCCAAATACAATACTTCGGTTCCTGTTTTTCTTAAAGTCGTTAAGGTCTATCTCCAGGCCAGCCAGGAACATTATATATAAGATACCCACCGTACCAAATAAAATAATTGCATTGCTTCTTAAAAGCAGGTTGAGCCCATGGGGGCCAATGAGTACGCCTGCCAGAATTAATCCTATTATACCGGGCATGCGCAGCTTTTTGAAAAGCATAGGCGAAAAAAGTATAATAAACAGGATAAGTGCAAATATCAGGACAGGATCCGTAAAGGGGAGAGAAAATGAAATGTCCAGCAGTAAGGGCATAGGCTTATATAAAAAATTTAATTTAAAGTAGATAAAGTAAGCGCTCTACTTTTGGAGGTTGCCGCAAAATATAAAAAAAATGATTAAAATCCTTTACATTGATATGGATTGTACAAAGAGCTAAGAATTGTAAGTTTGTAGACCTGCTTAAAAATAAGGCAGTATCTACTTGAGGTAAAAGCTATTAATTTTTATATTTTATCAGCTTACTAAACCTGCAATATTGAGTTGGCTGAGGCCTACCTTTAATTGAAACAGATTTGTAAAATTGCGTAAAGTACTCTATAACTTTAAATTGCGCTTTTAAAACCAGGGCACTGCAGTAAAGTAATAAAACAGCTTACATGAATACGACTTCAGAACCCTATATCTGGAATGTTCCTCTTTTTTCTATCGGGCAAACTCAAATCAGTTTGCTTGATCTGCTTATTGCTATTTTTGGCTCTATACTCATTTTTGTATTAAGTGAGCGCATAAAGAAGTGGGTTGTTAACAGGCTCCTGAACCGAAGGAACATACGGCTTGGTACACGCCAGATCATAGGCTCCTCTACCAAATACATACTTATAACTATTGGTGTTTTAATGATTACCAGGCTTTTGGGTATAGAGCTTAGTTCTTTGAATGTAGTTATTGGTACCTTGGGCGTAGGCCTTGGCTTTGGCTTGCAAAATGCAACCAGTAATTTTATAAGCGGGCTTATTATTCTGTTTGAGCGCCCTATTAAAATAGGCGATCGGGTTACTGTAGCCAATGTAAGTGGAAGTGTGCAAGCAATAGATGCACGCTCTACAACTGTACTTACAAACGATAACATTTCTGTGATTGTACCGAACTCCCGGTTTATAGAGCGTAAGGTTACCAACTGGAGTTATAACGGGCCTACCTGTCGTTTCAATCTGCCTTTCAAAATATCATTGAAAGAAAATCCGGAAAAAATAAGAGCCTTAGTGTTAGAAGCTCTTAAAAAAGAACCAGGGGTTTTACCGGTACCTGCGCCCGATGTGCTTATTGATAGCTTTAAAGATGGTTACCTGAACATGATCATTAGGGTATGGACAACGGAGTTTATAGAAAAACCACCTGTATTAAAAAACAAGGTATATAGCGCTATTGCTCAAAAGTTTTATGAGCATAAAATTAATGTTCCTTACCAGCAAGGCGATGTTCATATAAGAAGTTGATAAGTATCGAGCCTTAAGCCGCAAAACAGGCAGGCTTAAAAAATTTTTAAGGGTGTATAAAGTTAAGTTAAACAAGCCTTAACCAATAAAGTTATAAAGAGTATACATATTTACTTTTTGAGCTTTAAAAGTCTTGTCTATGAAACTCTCCCTACACAAGCTCCTGCTATTTTTTGCTGCCATTACTTTTTTTACAACCTCATGTTACCGGGTAAGGCCTTCTAACGGCGGAGGGCAAATAAGTGAAGTTAGTACGCAGCGCAGCATCAACCCGGCAGATATTGCGCTTCCTCAGGGTTATACAATAGAAGCGGTAGCTACAGGGCTTACCTACCCCACAGGCATTACATTTGATGCACAAGGCAGGCCCTATGTAGTAGAAGCTGGATACTCATATGGTGAAGACTGGACCACGCCTCAATTACTCAGGTTAAATGATGGAGGCTCACCTACACTTATAGCACAGGGAGGTAAGAATGGCCCCTGGAATGGTGTAGCGTATGATGGTACTTATTTTTATGTAGCAGAAGGAGGCACCATGGAAGGTGGCAGGATAATAAAAATCAGCCAGGATGGTACTATGCAAACGCTTGCAGAAAACCTGCCCAGCATGGGCGACCATCATACTAACGGCCCCCTGGTAAAGGATGGTTATGTATATTTTACCATAGGAGCAGCTACAAATTCTGGTGTAGTAGGCGAAGATAATGCTAAATATGGATGGTTGAAACGAAAGCCAGCCTTTCATGATATACCATGCCGCGATATTACGTTGAGGGGACAGAACTTCGAAACCAATAATGCCCTTAATAGTGATGGCTCTACAGTACAAACAGGTGCTTATGTGCCTTATGGAACCCCAACTCAACAAGGTCAGGTAATAAAAGGGCAATTACCATGTACCGGCGCTTTGCTACGGGTACCCTCGCAGGGAGGCCCTCTGGAGTTAGTAGCCTGGGGGCTGCGCAACCCCTTTGGCATGGCCTGGAGCCCGCAGGGAGAGCTTTTTGTAGCCGATAATGCTTTTGATAATAGAGGTAGCCGCCCTGTATGGGGTGCAGGAGATGTGCTTTGGCAAATCAAGCCTGGAATATGGTATGGATGGCCGGATTTTTGGGAGGGACGGTCCTTACAGGATGCAGATATGTTTAAAACACCTGGTCGCTCCGCTCCTGCTCCACTGCTAGCCCAATACCCTAACGATCCGCCTCGCCCTGCTGCAATTATGGGAGTTCACTCCTCATCAAATGGATTTGACTTTTCAAAAAACAACAGTTTTGGCTTCCAGGGACAGGCTTTTGTAGCGCAATTTGGTGATATGGCGCCTGTGGTAGGTAAGATCATGTCGCCGGTAGGATATAAAATAGTGAGAGTAAATACACAGCTTGGTGTTATTGAAGATTTTGCTACCAATAAAGGCAGGCGTAACGGTCCTGCTTCGTGGTTAAAAAGCGGAGGTTTTGAGCGACCCATCGCTGCTCGCTTTAACCCCTCAGGAACAGCCTTGTATGTAGTTGATTTTGGAGTGGCCCGCATGAGTGCAAATGAGGTGCACCCCAAGAAAGGCACAGGAGTAGTTTGGAAAATAACCCGTCAGCAGCCATGAAACCTATACCTCTGAAACCTATTACAGGTGTATTAATTATTTTGCTGTTTATACTTGTAGCAGGCAATGCCTGTAAAATAAGGCGGAGTGAGCCTATAAGAGGCCCGTTGGCTATGGATGAGCCAGGTATACGGAACGGTCAAATTATATATATGCAATACTGCCATAAATGTCATCCTCATGGCGAAGGCGGGCTTGGGCCCTCTATTAATGCAGTGCCTGCTCCTCAGTTTGTTAAAAGATTCCAGGTGAGGCATGGGCTGGGCACCATGCCAGCTTTTAAGCCAGAAGAAATATCTCGTGCAGACCTTCGGGACATGAGCAGTTATTTAAGAGCATTGAAAAGAAATTAGCAGACTTAGGCTTTATCAGGTATATAATTGTTGAAAGCATCCTTAAAAGAAGTGATACCCTCTGTTTTACGTAAATAGCCAGGTGTATGCCATGCCTCTTATATGATGGCAGCCCGGCCATACTATGAGTCAATTATCACAGTTTCTGTATAAAAAGAACTTATTAACCTTCTGTCAACTGGGTAAGTTTTGGGTGTACAGGAAACCGGGGTTTGGTAAGATCGCTCCAATCCCATGCTTCGTGCCTCAGAAAAGCAAGCAGCAACCTGCGCCTGTCTGCTATTTTTGTATAATACTGATCTATCTGTGCCTGATTTTTTATAAGAGGTATGCCTGCATCTTTCAATTCTTGCAGGTCAGGGATGGGTGGTGTTTCTTTCGCTAAAGGAAAGAAGGTAGCTTCCAGGTTAATAAGGTAAGCAGTTATAGCTTTGCGTAAAGAGTTTAGGTCTAAGGCTGCAGGCCTATGCTCTACAGGAATACAAAACAGGAAAATACTCAATGCCTCATCTAAAGCTACCAGGTTAACAGCAGCGGCATCTTTAACAGAAGTACTATGAAACTGGTGTAGAATTGGAAAAGCTAGGTGGTTTTGATCGTGGTATAAGATACGGGTTGTTAATTCCAGTAAGTGAGGTTCTATTCTAAGAAAATCCTTACCATTCCACGCTTGTAGTAGTATATCTTGGGGGCTATCTCCCATAGAAGATATATATATGCTAAGGTGTCGCTTATCTGTTACTGCAGACAGTATCTGTACAATGTATGAGATGGCGATAGTGAGGATAGATAAACCCGATACAGATACAATAGCAGAATATATTTTCCAGTATTCGTTACCACCTTTCAGGTCTCCATTACCCAGGGTAAATATGTTATAACCTACAAAGTATATTTTGTTCAACGTATTTACAGGAATGTTTGTAGTTGAGTCTACTACTGAAGCAACACTGGATAAGTAAACCAGTGTGTTTCCCAGCCAGATCATACTGATCCAGAAAATCAGCAGAACTACAACTACAGTCATGCCTGAAAACTTTAATATGTGGCGGGTACCCTTTCTGCCCGATATAATTAAGAAAAGTCTCCAGATAAACTGCGTAACGATATTTGAAATAGAGCCGGCACCATTGGTAGACAATGTTGTATAAGCAAAATCTGCATATATGATTATAATTATACATACTCCTGCTAAAAACAAAAAAATGCTCATACGTTGCCAAGTAGCAGGTTAAAAAAGTACATGCAAAACAAATTTTTCCTATCTTCTTTCTTCAGCTTGTAAAGTTCGTTCTGATTGGTCGGGAGCGCGCAACTTCATTTCTTTTGAAGTTAGTTTTTCTACCTGGAATACCTCACGGTTTTCGCGGCCTCCAAATTGTAGGGTAAGTGTGTTTGCAGCAGGATCATAAAACCAGGTGCCGCTACCATGGTCAGTAAGGGTATTAATGGTAAAGGTTCCATTTGTATAAAACTGCATTACTTCATTTATTTCATCGCGCGAAAGTTGCTCCCTGGTCCCGCTGGCACTGGTTGCACTTACCGTGTGCCATACCTTACTGTTCTCGCCTGCTATTCTGGTTTGAGGATCTTGCTCTTCTTCGCGCTGGCATGCTGTAAAAACGGAGAGTACTGTAGTTAAGAAAAGTAGAGTTAAAAGCTTTTTCATGTATAAGATAATTTTCAATAAACCTCACTATGTGTCTGGTATATAATATATATGGGAGTAAACTATGCTGAGTTTAAATTGAACTTACAAATGAGGTAGCCTCATTTGTAAGTAATGCAGATATGTACGGTTTGTGTTATGCAAAGTTTCTATCCTGATAACGATACCTATGTATTGCATTTTTCTATCCTAATTCATTGCCATAACGGCGGACTGCTCTATCGCGTAGTTTAACCTGTAAGCAGGTGCTGCAAAAGCATCTCAGTATTTTTTCAACTAAATAGAACAATCATGGGTAAATTAGATTTTTCAAGTAAAGAAAAAAAGCGTGTAGCACAACCCCCTCAGCTGAAAAAGGTAGAGCCTTCAGTAAGTGATGAGATAAAAGATCGCTTGGAAGCTCAAAAGCAGCCTACCTTTAATACACCAATACAAGCTGTAGAAAATAAATTCTTATATAAGGTTAAACAAGGCGATACCATGGGTGCCTTAGCCAAAGAGTTTTATGGAGACGAAGCCCATTGGATAAGGATTAAAAGAGCCAATGACGGTATAAAGGGTGTTGGTGACAGTCCTAACGAGGTGCTTGGTATGGTAGAGCTGGTTATTCCACGCTCATAAGTCATAATTATCCAGGTGCAATCTGGTACTAAGTATTTGTTTTAATACAGGTAGAGCGCTAATGCTAATATAGCCTTGGCGCTCTACCTGTATTAAATTAATTACCTCTGTTCCCTGTGCTTCTGCGGCGTTGTTGTGGTTGTTGCCTTTGTTGTCCGGCCTGGTGGCTTATTCTGTACACCATGCCATTGGCATCATCGCAAACCAAAAGCGAGCCATCAGGGTGTTGTGCTATGCTTACCGGGCGGCCTATATGGCCTTTGCCTTCATCAATGAGGAACCCTGTTAAAAAATCTTCAAAACCGGTTGGTTCTCCATTCGCATTGTAGCGTACCCTTGCTACTTTGTAGCCTACCGGGTTGCTTCGGTTCCAGGAGCCTCTAAATACGACAAAAGCATTGTTACGATACTCTGCCGGAAACTGGTTACCCGTATAAAAGATCATTCCCATACCAGAGCTGTGCGCATCGTAAGTCAATACCGGGAACTTTGTTTCGCGGGCATGTTCAGCATGGCTTTTACCATCAGGTTCGCGGTGTGGTACAGGCTTTCCGTCTTCATACACATAAGGCCATCCATAATCGGCACCTTCTTCAATACGGTTAAGTTCTTCTCGTTGCGCCTCATCTCCCAGCCAGTCTATGCCATGGTCCATACCCCAAAGCTGTTTTGTTTGGGGGTGCCAGTCAAAGCCAAAGGTATTGCGCAAGCCTTTGGCATATACCTTACGGTTGCTGCCATCTGCATTGGCTTGTAAAAGTGTAGCGTGCTCGGGGTTGGTTTCTTCGCAGGCATTGCAGGTACTGCCAATTGAAATATACATTTTTCCGTCCGGTCCAAAACGAAGGGTTCGGTTAGGGTGCTGGCCGCCATCAGGTAGCTCCTCGCCAATTTTGCGGAGCTCTCCAAAAGTGCCATCCTGGTTTATATCTGCTACATAAAGCTGCTTTACCGTTGCCAGGTAGGCTTTGCCCTCATGTATGGTAATGCCATGCATATCCTTGCGTTCAGCTACTTTTTTCTTTACATCGGCTTTGCCATCACCATTTGTATCGCGTAGCATCATAACATCACCCTCGTCACGACGGGTTACATATACAGTACCATTGCTATGTATGGCAAGCACACGGGTATTGCCAAGGTCTTCTGCAAACTTTGTAACTCTAAAGCCTTGTGGAACCTTAAGTTGTGCCACACGCTCATCGGTAGCTTTACGCTTTACAGGCATAAAAACATTGCCTTGTATACTTGAACGTACTGGTTGCTCACCCTCATTATCCTGAGCCTGTACAAATATGGGATTTAGTGTGCTCAGGCAAATGCTTAAAAGAAGTAGGTGTAAAAAGTGTTTCATGGAGTTATGTAAATTCTGGAGTTACTGTATCAATATAGACAGTACTTAACATGAACTGTATCTGGAAAAAAAAACGTGAAATATATACCGGGGTTATAGGCTGCATGATGTTTTTATAAACACAAAATCCCGGCTTAACCGGGATATACATTAACGTAGGCACTTACAAACAACTTAAGACACGCGTTGCTGTGCTGTAAAGCTTATGGCTTTGTAAACCTTTAGCTTTTGCGAGGCCAGCAGGGCACGTCTTTTAGCTGCTTTATTTTCTTCATTAATAAGCCTGATAATAAAATACACGGCCATTATCGTAACTGTTACGTAGTTTTTTTCAGTAGGAAAGTAAAACGGATAACCACATGTTAGTAATAAGGCACCTGTATAACCTGGAAACTTAACCTTAAAAAAAGAATAGTCTGTTATATGTTGTTTGATACGGTTTCTGATTAAAACCCGAAGAGTTGGCTTGCCTTCTTTATCTAAAATGGGCTTCGGTAGTGATGTAGTTGTGTATACCATACTCTTAAGGTAGCTAAGTAACAGAGTAGCCCCTGTTAGCATACATACAATACCAAAAAAACGATACATAAGGCCCAGGTTAACCAATGTAGGTGCATATACAGACCAGTGGTATACCAATACACCCGATAAGGCAAAAGTAGTAAGTAAGATACGGCCAATTTTATAACGCTCTGCTCCAAAGCGTTGTATACAGGCCTCTTTTACACGTCCGGAGGCAAGCATACTATGTAGTATCAGGAAACCTAACCAGGCCCCATATACTGGTAATAAATCGTAGTTCATATTGTGGTTAAAAAAATAAGCGTATAAAAACATGAGAAAAACAAGCCTTTCCTGCCCGTAGAGTCAAAAGTATAAAGGCTTTAAGTCTTGTATTATTTTACGGCATTTGTTTAAAAAAGTATAACGCACTTTATAAATTATTTAGCTTTGTAAATAAACAACCATTTTTAGATGCACCAGATCAAAATAGGAATCATTAAAGAGGGCAAAGTACCCGTAGATAGGCGCACTCCCTTAACGCCCGAGCAGTGCCGTACTGTAATGCAAACCTACTCTCATGTAACCGTTGTAGTGCAAAGCAGTAAGGTGCGCAGTTTTTCTGATGAGGAGTATAGTAGCCAGGGCATAGAAGTTGTTGACTCCCTGCAAGACTGCGATATAATTATGGGTGTAAAAGAGATACCCGTAGACTGGCTTTTGCCCGATAAAACATATATGTTTTTTTCGCACACCATAAAAAAGCAGCCTCAAAACAAAAAGCTTTTGCAGGAGGTGCTGCGCAAAAATATTACGCTCATCGATTACGAATGCCTTACTGATGCAAAAGGCGAACGTGTAGTAGCTTTTGGCAGGTATGCCGGTATAGTGGGTGCTTATAATGGCATACGCACCTATGGCCAGCGGTACAAGCTGTTTGATTTAAAGCCTGCCTACCAATGCAAGGATATGGCAGAGATGCAGGCAGAATATTCTAAAATTAAGTTGCCGGCTATTAAGGTACTGATTACGGGCCGTGGGCGGGTTGCAAAAGGGGCCGAAGAAGTACTTACAGAAACAGGGCTGCAAAAAGTTTCTCCCCAGGAGTACCTGGATAATGAATATTCATATCCTGTATTTACTTTGCTGGCCTCGTCTGATTATTATGCGCGTTTGGATGGAGAACCCTGGAGCAGTAGGTTTTTTTATCAGAACCCAGGCAAAGTTGCCTCTGTCTTTACTAAATACTTGCCCAAAACAGATATGCTTATTGCAGCTGCCTTCTGGCACCCTAAATCTCCCGTACTTTTTAAAGAAGAAGATATGCGCAAGCCCGACTTTAAAGTACGGGTTATAGCAGATATAACCTGCGATATCAATGGCTCGGTACCCTCAACAAAAAAAGCTACTGAAATTATTGATCCTGTATATGATTTTAATCCATTTAGTGGCGAAATAGAAGAGCCTTACTCAGACCCCAGCAATGTGAGTGTTATGGCAATAGATAATCTGCCTTGCGAATTGCCACGAGATGCCTCGCAGGCTTTCGGTGACCAATTACTTAAAAATGTATTTGCAGACCTGGTCATGAACAGAAGCACGGCTATCATTAATGGGGCAAAAATTGCAGAAGGCGGTAAACTGTGCTCAGGTTTTGAATATCTGCAGGATTATGCAATGCAAGCCTAAATTTTTATAATGGGGCTATTTATAGGTTTTGTACGTTAATTAGATTAAAAACCAAAATATTTTATTTCTAAGTGCCTTCTAAAGGTAAAAATATTTTGCTACTAATTAGAATATTTGAAAATGCGGTTATTAGATTTTTTATTCTAAAATTAAATTTTTTACCTTTGTGCCACTAAACATCTTGATTCATGGATAAATACTCTTATGTAGCGAATGCTCATGCCAGCTATATTGATGAGCTCTACACCTCGTATAAGCAAGACCCTGCCTCTGTAGACCACAGCTGGCAGAAATTTTTTGAAGGATTTGAGTTTTCTCTGCAGTACGGAGAAGGCACAAATGGCAGTACCCATGGATCCAATGGGCATAGCAATGGTAGCGCAGCTGTAAAGCCTGCAGCCAGCTCTGCACCAGCCGGTATAACCGATAAAGAAATATTGGTACGTGCCCTTATTCATGCCTACAGATCAAGAGGTCACTTGCGTGCAAAAACCAACCCGGTTCGTCCCCGCAAAGACCGTAAGGCCATGCTCGATCTGCCAGACTTTAACCTGAGCGATGCAGATCTGAACACCGAGTTTGAAGCTGGTGTAGAACTAGGTATTGGCCGCGCTACCCTTAAAAAGATAGTAGATTCACTTAAGTATATATATGAAGGCACCGTAGGTTTTGAATATACCTACATTCGTGAGCCCGAAATTCTGGAATGGTTTAAAACCAAAACCGAGAAAGAAGCGCTTGAATTTAACCCTTCTGTAGCTGAGAAAAAGCGTATTCTTTCTAAGCTCAATGAGGCGGTTGTGTTTGAGAACTTCCTGCACACCAAATACATTGGTCAGAAGCGCTTTTCGTTGGAAGGTGGCGAAACCACTATTCCTGCACTTGATAAGATCATAAACGTAGCCGGTGACCTGGGTGTAAAAGAGATCGTGATTGGTATGGCTCACCGTGGCCGCCTTAACGTGCTTTGCAACATCATGGGCAAAACCTACGAGAACATATTTAATGAGTTTGAAGGTACTGCCATTCCAGACCTTACCATGGGCGATGGTGATGTGAAGTACCACATGGGCTACTCAAGCGAAATCGTAACGGAGGCTGGTAATAAAGTAAACCTTAAGCTGGCTCCAAACCCTTCTCACCTTGAGGCTGTAAACCCGGTTGTAGAAGGTTTTGTGCGTGCCAAAGGTGCCAGTATGTACGATAACGATTTCTCTAAAATCGTTCCCATTCTTATCCATGGCGATGCTGCCGTAGCTGGCCAGGGTATTGTATATGAAGTTACCCAGATGGCAAACCTTGAAGGTTACCATACCGGTGGTACCATTCACTTTGTAATTAACAACCAGGTTGGTTTCACCACCGACTTTACCGATGCCCGTTCAAGTATTTACTCTACCGATGTTGCCAAAATTATTGATGCACCAGTAATTCACGTAAATGGTGACGATCCGGAAGCTGTAGTATATGCTGCTAAACTGGCTGCTGAGTTCCGCCAGAAGTTTAACCGTGATATCTTTATTGATATGGTGTGTTACCGCCGCCATGGCCACAACGAAAGCGATGAGCCTAAGTTTACGCAGCCGGCTCTTTACAACATTATCTCTAAGCACCCGAACCCTCGCGAAATCTACAACAAAAAGCTTATTGAGCGTGGCGATGTAGATGCTGAATTGGCCAAGACCATGGACAAAGAATTTAGAGACCTGTTGCAAGACCGCCTGAACATGGTGAAGCAGCAGCCTCTGCCGTATGCTTACCAGAAGCTGGAAGAAGAGTGGAGAGAATTAAGAAGATCTACTCCAGAAGATTTTGATTCATCTCCGGAAACAGGCATTAGCCAGGAGGTAATCAATAAAATTGGCAAGGCTTTATCTGAAGTGCCATCTAACTTTAAGCCCCTTAAGCAGGTAGAAAAGCTTTTGAAAGACCGCCAGGAAATGTTCTTTGATAAAAAAGAACTGAACTGGGCTGCCGCAGAGCTTTTAGCTTACGGTTCTATTCTGGCTGAGAATAAGATTGTACGTATCAGTGGGCAGGATGTGCAGAGAGGAACCTTCTCGCACCGCCATGCAGTATTGAATGATGCGCAAACCAACAAGCCTTACATTAACCTTAATAACATTGGCGAAGGACAGCAGCCGCTACGCATTTACAACTCCCTGCTTTCTGAGTATGGTGTGCTTGGATTTGAGTTTGGCTATGCCATGGCAAACCCTAATGCCCTTGTAATCTGGGAAGCTCAATTCGGTGATTTTGCCAACGGTGCCCAAGTAATGATTGACCAGTTCATATCTTCTACAGAAAGTAAGTGGCAGCGTATGAACGGTGTGGTAATGCTACTACCTCATGGCTACGAAGGCCAGGGACCAGAGCACTCTAACGCCCGTCCGGAGCGCTTCCTGCAGTTGGCTGCTGAGTACAACATGATTGTAACCAACGTAACAGAGCCTTCTAACTTCTTCCACATGATGCGCAGGCAACTGGCATGGCCATTCCGTAAGCCATTGGTAAACATGTCGCCTAAGTCTTTACTGCGCCACCCTGCTGTAGTATCGCCTGTAGAAGAGTTTACAAGAGGCAGCTTCCGCGAGGTAATTGGGGATAAGTTTATTACCAACCCTAAGGCGGTGAAAAAAGTATTGCTTTGTACTGGTAAAGTATTCTTTGATCTGCAGGAAGAGCAGCAGGCTAACAACCGCAAAGATGTGGCTATTGTACGCCTGGAGCAGTTGCACCCCTTCCCTTACAAGCAGCTTGAGCAGGAGCTATCTAAATACAGCAAAAATGTACAGGTAGTTTGGGTACAGGAAGAACCCGAAAACATGGGTGCCTGGACCTATATACTCCGCGTATTCCGCAGGGTAAATATTGATGTGGTTGCCCGTAAGGCATCTTCTTCGCCTGCTACAGGTTACCTGAAAGTACACGCTAAAGAACAACAGGAATTAGTGCGCAGAGCATTTGAATAGTTATAAGAGCAGAGGGAGTTCGTAAACTCTCTCTGCTTCTTTATATAAATATTAGTACATTGACACTTTCATTAGTAAAGACACAAATAATTATACACCACCGATATGAGCTTAGAAGTTAAAGTACCTGCCGTAGGCGAATCGATAACTGAGGTGACTATTGCCTCGTGGCATAAAAAAGACGGAGACCATGTAAACGCAGAAGAGATCCTTTGCGAACTGGAATCTGACAAAGCCACTTTTGAATTGCCAGCCGAAACTTCCGGCATCCTGAGAATTAAAGCACAGGAAGGCGAAACTATTGAAATTGGCGCTTTAGTATGCGTTATTGAAGAAAACGGAAGCAGCAACGGTGCTGGCACTCAAAGTGGAAGCCAGGCTTCTGCCCCTGCTTCATCTGCCTCTACTGGAGGAAGCGGAAAAGTACTTGAAATGACTGTTCCTGCGGTTGGTGAATCGATAAGTGAAGTAACCATCGGTACCTGGAACAGACAGGACGGTGATTTTGTGAAGAAAGAAGAAGTGCTTTGCGAGATTGAATCTGACAAAGCTACCTTCGAGCTTCCTGCAGAAGGCAACGGTATTTTACGCATTGTAGCCCAGACTGGCGATGTGCTTGAAATCGGTGCCCTTATCTGTAAAATTGAACTAGCGGATGCTCCTGCTCAAGGAGGTAGCGCACAGGCTCCTGCCTCTTCTGCGCCTCAGCAAGCTGCCTCTGCAGCAAACCGTAGCAACGAATCGTACGCAACAGGCCACCCCTCTCCTGCTGCTTCTAAAATATTATCAGAAAAAGGCCTGAGCTCTGACCAGGTAAAAGGTACTGGTGTAGATGGCCGCATTACTAAAGAAGATGCCCTGAAGGCCGAAAAGCCTGCTGCATCTGCTCCTAAGCCTGCCGCACAAGCTTCTGCTCCGGCAGCTTCTGCACAGCCAGCCAGCACAGGTGGCACCCGCGACCAGAGACGCCAGAAAATGAGCTCTCTTCGTAAGACTGTTGCAAGACGCCTTGTACAGGTTAAAAACGAAACGGCTATGCTTACTACCTTTAACGAGGTAGACATGAAGCCAATTATGGACCTGCGCAGCAAATACAAAGATAAGTTCAAAGAGAAGCACGAAGTAGGCCTTGGCTTTATGTCGTTCTTTACCAAAGCCGTTTGTGTGGCGCTACAGGAGTTTCCTGCCGTAAACGCACAAATTGATGGCGATGAGATTGTATACAATGACTTCTGTGATGTATCTATCGCTGTATCTGCTCCAAAAGGCCTTGTTGTACCGGTTATTCGTAATGCAGAAAAGCTTGACTTTGCCGGTGTAGAGAAAGAGGTAATCCGCCTTGCGCTACGTGCAAGGGATAACAAGCTTTCTATTGATGAGATGACAGGTGGAACCTTTACCATTACAAATGGTGGTATTTTCGGTTCTATGATGTCCACTCCTATCATCAACGCGCCGCAATCGGCTATTTTGGGTATGCACAATATTGTAGAGCGCCCTGTGGCTATTAACGGACAGGTGGTAATCCGCCCTATGATGTACGTAGCCCTTTCTTACGATCACCGCATTATTGACGGTCGCGAGTCAGTAGGCTTCCTGGTACGTGTAAAGCAACTCCTTGAAGACCCAACCCGTCTTCTGCTTGGTGTTTAAATCCTCAGTACAATTATAAATAAGTAATAACAAGAGCTGGATTCTTCCGGCTCTTATTATATAACTCTAAAATCAGATTTCAATGACATACGATGTAGTAGTAATCGGTTCTGGTCCTGGTGGATATGTAGCAGCCATTCGCTGTGCACAGCTTGGGCTCAAAACAGCTATTATTGAAAAATATAAAGTATTAGGTGGTACCTGTCTTAACGTAGGCTGTATTCCATCAAAAGCCCTGCTCGACTCTTCTGAGCACTTTTTTAACGCAAGCCACAGCTTTGCAGCGCACGGTATTGAACTGGAAAACCTAAAGGTAAACTTAGGCCAGATGATACAGCGCAAAAACGAGGTAGTAAGCCAGACCAACGATGGCGTTCGCTACCTGATGAAGAAAAATAAGATTACCGAATATACCGGTCATGGCTCTTTTGTAGATAAAAACACCATCAAAATAACCAAAGAAGGTGGCGAAACCGAGCAGATCACTACCAAAAATGTAATTATTGCTACTGGTTCTAAGCCTGCTTACTTCCCAGGCATGGAAGTAGACAAGAAGCGTGTAATTACCTCTACAGAAGCTCTTAACTTACCCGAAGTGCCTAAGCACTTAATTGTAATTGGTGCTGGTGTAATTGGCGCTGAGTTGGGTTCAGTATATGGTCGCTTAGGTGCTAAAGTATCGTTTGTAGAATTTGCCGGATCTATGATCCCAACCATGGATGGCTCTATGGGCAAAGAACTACAAAAAGCTATGCGCAAGCTGGATACCTCTTTCTACTTTAACCACAAAGTTACCAGCGCCAAAACCGAAGGCAACGAGGTGGTAGTAAAAGCCGATAACGCTAAAGGCGAGTCTATAGAACTACGTGGCGATTACTGCTTAATTTCTGTAGGCCGTAAGCCGTATACCGATGGTCTAAACCTGGAAGCTGCCGGCCTTAAAGCTGATGAACGTGGCCGTATTGCAGTAGATAATCACCTGCAAACTTCTGTACCTAACATTTATGCCATTGGCGATGTTGTGCGAGGTGCTATGTTGGCTCACAAAGCAGAGGAAGAAGGTGTGTTTGTAGCCGAAACCCTTGCCGGACAAAAGCCACACATCAATTACCTGCTTATCCCTAACGTAGTATATACCTGGCCAGAAGTAGCCGGTGTAGGCTACACCGAAGAAGAGTTGAAGAAAGAAGGCCGTGCCTACAAGTCTGGCTCCTTCCCTTTTAAAGCCCTTGGCCGCGCCAGGGCCTCTATGGATTTAGAAGGTTTGGTAAAAGTACTTGCCGATAAAGAAACCGATGAGATTTTAGGTGTACACATGATTGGTCCGCGTACTGCCGATATGATTGCCGAAGCAGTAGTAGCCATGGAATATAAAGCATCTGCAGAGGATATTGCCCGTATGTCGCACGCGCACCCTACCTACACAGAGGCCATGAAAGAGGCTTGCTTAGCGGCCACTGAGAACAGGGCACTACACGTGTAATTAAAAAGTAATAGATTGAGCAAACATCTATTACAGAAAAGTATAGCATAAAATATTCAAACGCCTGACTCTTGCTAGAGTCAGGCGTTTTTTATGAAAAAAGAACAGAGCAAGTTTAAAAAGTAGCGTATAATGATCTTATACTTTTTAAACTTGTTTTTATATGAAACACTTTTTAACATTATTTTTCATCTATGCCCTATGTGGGGTTCTTTATGGGCAAACTCCTCCTAAATATTATAAGCCTCAATCACAACTTACAGAAGTAAATACACAGGCTAATGTTAACGCGCCTGGCATAAATACCTCAAAGGTTAAGTTCGGGTTAATTGCCGGAGCAAACTATAGTAACATGAATTTTAATAAAGGGAATCCTGCACCAGCAAGTCCGGTAAGTGCTGCCTGGAAGAGTGGGGTGTTAGCAGGAGGGTTTGTGCAAATCCATTTAGCGGGTAAATTTTTTTTAAAGCAGGAATACGTTCTTTCTCGAAGAAGAGGTAAAGATATGCGCACTGAAACAAGCTACCAGATGCATTACCTTTCATTACCAGTACTGCTTAAATATTCGTTGCTGCCACGTTGGTCTATCGTTGCAGGTCCTCAGTTTGAGTTACTGGCTCGCGCACGCACATTTACAGAGGGACACTCATTTAACTCTACCCATTATACAGAAGAGCGCAGCATTGGCATTGTTGCAGGTCTTGAATATCAGCTAACAAAAAAAGTAAGCATAAATAGTAGATTTATGCATGGGTTTAATCATATAGGTCTTGGCGCAAGACCTTATGTAAATGAGTTTAAATATGAGTCTGTTCAGCTTTCTGCATCTTATTTTTTTAAGTAGTTTAAAGCTCACAGGATAGTTAGTTCATAATAACACTATATAAGCTTATCATATACATAGTATAAAATAACAAGATATTAGAAGCTATAAAAACCATCTAAAATCTATGCTACCAAACGTATGCTATTAATAGAAAGAGCAGCCTTAGTATGTATAAAATATTTTTTTAGATGTATTGTTTTTATATTTTTTTCTTAAAAAAGCCCCTAAATAGCCTGCCTAAGTCTTTTAATTTGGATCTAAGTTATAATTCCCAAGTTATTCCAGATTACATAGTTTAAAATAAAAATAAAAATATTGCCAATTGTTTGACATTCAGATTTGATAGCTATATTTTTATAAATTATTGTACATATATAGCTTACCTAAGCTAGGTTAGGAATGTTGTAAGCAGTATAAAACAGGAGCGGTTTGTTAGGGTAATGCTGTATAAGGAAATAGAGTCACCCTGTTTTATACATGTACAAAATAGCTTGAACTACAAGATTCAAATCTTTATACCACTTAAAATGCGCCTTATAAAAAGTTTTCTTACAGCGTTTACAATAATAATTTTATCAGTTTCGTGCGGGCCTTCAAGGAACCTGGTTTACTTAAGTAATATAGATGAAAAAGCTGAATACGCACAAAAGATAACCAATGCTCCCGAAGCCAGAATACAACCCGATGATTTGTTGAGTATTGTTGTAAGTAGCTTAAATCCAGAAGCCATTGCTGTGTTTAATACAGGCACAAGCTCTACCGAAATGTCTGTACAGGGCACAGCAAAAACTACAGAGGGGCATTTAGTGGATAAAGAAGGTATGATTGATTACCCCGTATTGGGAAGAGTAAAATTGGCTGGTTTAACAAAAACAGAAGCAAAGGTAATGTTAGAGACCCAGCTTCGAAAATACATAAAAGACCCAGTAGTGCGATTGCGATTTATGAATTACAAAGTTACAGTAGTGGGTGAAGTTAACAGACCCTCAACCTTTGTTGTGCCATCTGAAAAAATCAATATTATTGAAGCCTTAGGCATGGCAGGTGACATGACTGTATACGGTAGAAGAGAGAATGTTCTAGTGATAAGAGAAGAAGAAGGAGTAAGAAGTGTAGTGAGGCTCAATTTGAATGATAAAGAGGTACTTAACTCTCCTTACTTCTATTTACAACAAAACGACATGGTATATGTAGAGCCAGTGAAAGCAAAGGCAGAAATGGCGAGTATGCGCAGAAGCAATATAGCTTTGGGTATGTCTATAACCTTCGGAGTAACTAACCTTCTGTTGCTGTTAGCAAGATTTATTTAATAAAAAGTATCGTACTAAATTTAATACACACACCATGTTTGAGGGAGGTTTGTTTCAGAATACTGACAAAGTTGAAAACAAGGATGTAAAAGCAATCCTGCTAAAATATTTTCAATATTGGTATTTGTTTTTGGCTGGATTAATTATATGCGTAGGACTGGCTTTCCTGCATATGCGGTACAATCTTAAAAGTCGCTATGATATTGTTGCTACTATTTTAATAAAGGATGTAAAAGGTTCATCTGCTTCGTCTGCGTTCAGTGACTTGGGGGTTCTTAATACCACTAAGAGTATGGATAATGAAATAATCTTGCTTAAGTCTAAAAGCCTCATGTTGCGTGTACTTAAGGAGCTTTCTTATCATACCAGTTATTATAAAAAGGGCCGTGTGCAAGACGTTGAGATATTTGAGGGCGATCTCCCTTTCAGGCTTATAATAAGTAAGCTGGAGCCTTCTGCTTATGGTAAAACAATTGCCTTAACTACCAAGGCTAATAATTTAATAGAGCTTGAAGAAAAAAAGCCATCCGGGGAGGTCTCATTATCTACGTATAAATTGGGTCAGCAGGTTAACAAACCATATGCTGTATTCACAGTGGTTGAGGCATCGGATGCTGAGCCTGTAAAGGAAGGTGAAACAGTGCTTATAAAATTTAACAACATACAAAGCTCAGCAAATAAGTACAGTAGCGCCTTAGCAGTAACGCAAGTAAGTAAAAGCTCAAGTGCGCTGTCTATAAGTTTATCAGACCCTGTTAGAGATAGAGGTTTAAGTATAGTATCTAAACTAATAGAGGTATATGAAAGTGAGGCTGTGGAAGATAAGAACAAAATTGCTTCTACTACTTTAAACTTTATAGATGAGCGATTAGAGTATTTAACAGCGGAACTAACAAATGTTGAAAAGGACGAAGAGTTATACAAGAAACAGAACAGTCTTACAGATGTTAGCTCTGAAGCTAAGCTCTATTTAAGCAGTGCAAGTGAATATAATAAGCAATTGGCGGAGTTTGATATACAGCTCGAATTATTAAACTCAATAGAATCATATCTGCAAAAGCAAGGTGATCAGTTTGAGCTTGTACCTAGCTCTTTGAATATTCAGGATCCGACACTTTTAAGCCTAATTACAAAGTTCAATGAACTTCAATTGCACAGACAGCGAGTGTTAAGGTCATCTCAGCCTGACCACCCCTTGGTAATTAATATTAATGAGCAGTTAGCAAACCTTAGAGGTAATATCAAAGAAAACCTCAGGACTATAAAAAGTGGCTTAATGATTACCCGCCAAAATCTAATGGCAAGTTCAGCGCGTTTTGAAAGCAGAAAGAAACAGGTGCCGGTAATGGAACGTGAGTTGCTTGAAATAAACCGACAAAAGGGCGTAAAAGAGGGTTTGTATTTGTACTTGCTGCAGAAAAGGGAAGAGTCGGCACTTTCATTGGCAGCAACAGTATCTAGTTCTAAGGTTATTGATGCGCCCGATGCAAAAGGCCCAATTGGTCCTAATAAGTCGGTACTTTATTTAATGGCGGTGTTGCTCGGCTTGGGTGTGCCTTTTGCATTTCTGTATATAAAAGAGTTAATGAACGATAAGATTCAGGGAATACAAGACATAGAAAGGTTTTCTTCTGCACCTGTGTTAGGAGAGATATCTCATGATCGGTCTCGGGAGTTTGTTGTAGTAAAGCAAGGGAGTTGGAGTATAGTTGCCGAAATGTTCAGGATGGTGAGGGCGAAGCTCCATTTTGCCATGCTCGACAAAGAGAATAAGGTAATTCTTGTCACCTCAAGTATGAGTGGCGAAGGTAAAACCTTTTTTGGAATAAACCTGGCTTCAAGTCTGGCCCTTACTGGTAAAAATGTTCTGGTGATTGACCTGGATCTTCGCAGGCCTCGGTTGTCTGAAGAATTAGAAATTTCAGAAGAAATAGGCATAAGTGAATTTGTTAGCTCTAATGCGGTGATGATACACGAAATCATAAGGACAAGCGAATATGCACCAGGTCTCTTTGTAATAGGCGCAGGAGCTATTCCAAGCGACCCCTCTGAGCTTATGTTATCTCCTAAAATTACGTACCTGCTTAATGAGCTTAAGCAGAATTTCGACCATATTATCCTGGATACCCCTCCTATTGGGCTTGTTTCTGATGCATTTAGTCTTAGTAAAGTCTCAGACTCAACCATCTACCTAATGCGACATAATTATACCTTAAAAAAGCAACTGAACATTGTAGAAGATATAGCCAGGAACAACATGCTGCCTAACCCTATGATTGTATTGAATGATATAAAGCTGAAAAACCAGCAGGGCTATGGGTATGGGTATGCTTATGGTGGAAAAGAGGAAAAAAAGAAGGTTAAGAAGAAGGCCGTAGTAAAGTAATCTATCTTTCGAAATTTATAATAAACGTGTAATTATTTAGACGCGCACGCATACTTCTAATTTAATTACTAGAATACTGTAAATAACAAAACGTATTAAAACGCTCGTCCATAATACTCATAAAGAATCATTGTATAGTAAGGTTTTAGCGTGGGGAAAGCTTATTGCCATAACAGGCTCAGCCCAAGTTATAATCCAAGCACTTGGCTTTGTGGGTGGTATTCTCGTAATCAGACTGCTCCCTACCCACGAGTACGCCCTGTACACGTTGGCAAATACAATGCTTGGAACTATGACGGTGTTGGCAGATGGTGGGATTTCTGCAGGGGTAATGGCCCAAGGAGGAAAGGTATGGCAGGATAAAGGAAAGTTGGGGGCTGTACTTGTTACTGGTCTTGATCTAAGGAAAAAGTTTGCTGTTGCAAGCTTAGTAATATCAGTACCAGTTTTGTTTTTATTACTTAGGCATCATAATGCTAGCTGGCTAATGACTGGATTGGTAGTTATTTCAATTGTTCCAGCATTCTATTCTGGTCTTTCCAGCACAATCTTTCAGTTACCTTTAAAGCTAAGACAGGATATTGCTCCTCTACAAAAAAACCAGGTTCTTTCCAGTGTAGCACGGCTTGTGCTTTTAACACTTACAATGTTTATTTTCCCCTGGTCTTTTATAGCGGTTTTAGCTTCAGGTATACCGCAGATATGGGCAAATATCCGTTTACAGAAAATTTCATCAGTGTATGCTGACTGGAGTCAAAGTCCAGACGATGAAGTTAAAAAAGATGTGATTTATGTGGTAAAAAGGCTATTGCCAGGAGCACTATATTACTGCCTGTCAGGACAAATAAGTATATGGTTGATTTCTTTGTTTGGGTCAACTGAAGCTGTTGCACAAATAGGTGCACTTGGAAGGCTTGCAATGATGCTAGCTCTTTTTAACATACTGTTTAATACACTTATTACTCCACGATTTGCCCGTCTATCAGGTGAAAAAATGGTACTTCTTAAAAGATTTATTTATTATCATTTAGGTCTAATGTTATTGACTGTAGCAATGCTGGCGTTTGTGTGGAAGATGCCTGCTGAAATACTATGGGTTCTAGGAAAAGATTATGCTAATTTAGAAAAAGAGTTATTCTTAAGTATTATGGGAGCTTGCATTAATCTAATCGCAGGTTTGTCATTTGCATTACTTACAAGCAGAGGGTTTGCAATAAATCCATTCATATCTATTCCAGTAAGCTTAGTATCAGTTGTTTTTGGAGTTACAGTAATGGAGGTTTCCTCTATACAAGGTGTATTATGGTTTAATATATTTATTAGTTCTATACAATTACTAATGAATAGCGCCTACGGATGTTTAAAGTTATTTCAAATTAAAGTCCTAAGTTAATATAAATATGTCATCAATTGTTTGTACACTCTTTGAAGGACACTATCATTATGGAGTAGCTGCTTTAACTAACTCATTGTATAAGCAAGGCTTTAAAGGTGATATATATGCTGGTTACAAAGGTAAGTTACCTATGTGGGCTACTACTGCAAAAGATAATACCACTTTAGGGTGCAATGGAGCGAAAACACTTTGTATTGAGAGGGTTGTAAATCTGCATTTTATACCTTTAGATACAGACTATCACTTGACAAACTACAAGCCTGCCTTTATGATAGATTTGTGGAATGGACCTGCTAAAAATGCAGATAACATGTTCTATTTTGATCCAGATATAATAAATAAATGTTCATGGCAATTTTATGAAGAATGGGTAAAACATGGAATAGCCATAGTGCATGAGACAATTTGGAATGACATGCCATCAACTCATCCTAAGCGCATGCAATGGAAGCAGATAGCAGAAAGTGCAGGATACAAAGTTCAAAATCAGCTTACATCATATCTAAATGCTGGATTTCTAGGTGTGCATAAGAATCAGATTGGTTTTTTAGAATTATGGAAAAAATTAATTGATTACTCTATCTTAAATTTTAACCTTAATAAAGCTGCTTTTTTTCAGAGTAACAATAATTGGGATGTGCTAAGAGTAGCTGATCAGGATCTGTTAAACCTATCAGCTATGTGTACTAATGAAAGGTTAAGTGAATTTGGTCCAGAGGGTATGGATTTTATTGGTGGAGGATGGTTGATGTCTCATGCAACAGGCTCACCCAAGCCATGGAATAAAAATTTTTTTTTATTATCTATAATGGGAAATGGACCGTCAATCACAGATAAATTATTTTGGAAAAATTGCTCATATCCAATTAACTTATATGGTAAATATAATCTTAGTAGAAAAAAAACAGCACTTTTAGTTTCATCATTTATTAGTAGATTCTACAAAAGAAGTTGAATGCATAAAACTACTAAAGTGAGAATAATATTTATTTCTGGGTCTCTTGAACCAGGCTGTGACGGTGTTGGAGACTATACACGGCAGCTAGCAGGGGAGTTGATAAAGCGAGGGCATGAAGCAGAGCTAATAGCCTTAAACGATAAGTATATTGATACTACTATTGAAAGTATACAAGAAGTTTGTAGTATAAAAGTTCCGGTATTGAGGATAGCATATAATTTGCCTGATAAATTACGTATTGCTAAAGCTAAAAACAAGATAGATACATTTAATCCTTTATGGATTAGTTTACAATTTGTACCTTTTTCTTATCAATCAAAAGGGCTACCATTTAATCTTAGTAGGCAATTATATAGCATAGGTAAAGGTAGAAAATGGCATATAATGTTTCATGAGCTTTGGGTGGGTATGGAAAATACTGCTTCTCTAAAATATGTATGCTGGGGTATGCTTCAGAAACAGGCGATAAAGTTGTTACTAAAAAAGTTAAATCCACATGTCGTGCATACTCAAACTAAGCTCTATCAATTAAAGCTTAATAAACTAGGAAAAGATGCTAAATACCTTCCATTATTTTCGAATATTCCAGTTGTAAGCCTACCTCAAAATACACTTGTTTCGAGATTGAATTTAACTAAAGAGGCAAATGTCAACTTATCATTAATTGTTTTTGGTAGCATACACAACGGGGCACCAATTATTGAGTTTTCTAAAGAGGCATCAATATATTCTAAATGTAAGGGTATCAATCTTATTCTTAAAATAATAGGAAGGTGTGGTAAAGAACAAGATGAATGGATTAAGGCCTGGCAGCAAGTAGGACTACCAGTTGAAGTTTTAGGTGAGCTTCCTGCAGAAACTATTTCTATTTTACTAAGTCAATCATCGTTTGGAATTGCAACTACACCTATTGAATTACTAGAAAAAAGCGGATCCTTTGCCGCTATGAGGGCTCATGGGCTTCCTGTTATATCTTTATCGAAGGCATGGAAATCAAAAGAGCAACAAGGTTTTAATGCACCTTCTGGAGTAGTAGAATATAAGTTTGGAAATTTTGAAGCATGCATTATTGGAAATAGCCCTAGCTCTAATACTACAGTTACAGCCGTTAGTAACCTATTTATTGATAGCCTTAGGTTTTTAGAGAGTAATTGAATATGGCAAGCTTAAGCTATTTATGGGAAAATAGAGCAAAGTTTCCTCTTGGTTCTACCAAATTTTACAAAGCGTGGGCAAAAAGGTTATTGTTATTAGCTGATGTCGTAAGAAGGAATAGAAGACGTTTGAAACTAACCCAAAATGGCGCATCGATACATAACTCTGCTGAGATTGGAGAGGTAAAAGTTGATGGAAATAATAATAATTTAACAATAGGGAAACTGAGTTTCTTAGGAAAGACATACATTGCTCTTCATGATCAGGTAACCATAGGAGATTTCGTTTGCATTAATGATGGAGTTGAAATACTGACTGCCTCTCATGATGTAGAAGACCCAGATTGGAAGTTGATTAAAAACAGCATTACTATTGAAGACTATGCTTGGATTGGAACCGGTGCTATGATATTGCCAGGTGTGCGTATTGGAAAAGGTGCTGTTGTTGGTGCAAGAGCTGTAGTTAGTAAATCTGTGTTGCCAGGCTCAATAGTGGTGGGCAATCCTGCTAAACCAGTTAAAAAAACAAGACCTAAGGAGCTTAATTACAACCCATGTGAATTTTTAGCTGCTAACAGGGCATGGCTAGTTGGTTGATCAGTTAATAGTATATTTTAAGTTAAGGCAATGAAATTAATTATTTCACATCCTACTGGTAATGCCAATGTAAGAGCAGCTGCAGATGGCCTGGCAGAATTTAACCTCCTGTCTGAGTTTCACACATCAGTTGCTTCTTTTGAAGGTACCTGGCTTGACAGTATTGGCAATTTTAAAATGTTTAAAGAGTTGCATCGCAGGCGCTATAGTCCAGTGCTAAAGCCAAAAACCGAAACTTTACCATGGAGGGAGTTAGGTAGAATTGTAGCTTCCAGAAGTGGCTTTCATAAGTTGACAGAGCATGAAAAAGGAGTATTTTGCATAGATGCTGTGTATCATAGTTTAGATAAAAGGGTTGCCTCAAGGCTTAAAAATTTTACGAAACAAGAAGTTAACTCGGTATATGCATATGAGGATGGAGCATATAATTCTTTTATAGAGGCTAAAAAAAGAGGGATAAGGTGTGTATATGATCTTCCTACAGGACACTGGAGGGCTGCGCAGAAGCTTTTACAACAAGAACATGAGCGATGGCCAGAATGGACTACAACCATGACTGGGTTCAAAGACTCTCTAATAAAACTAAATCGGAAAGATGATGAACTCAGGTTGGCAGATTTAATTATTGTAGCCAGCAAGTTTACTGCTAAAACTCTCCAGTACTTTCCAGATAAAGTTGCGCCTATTAAAGTTGTACCTTACGGTTTCCCTGCAGTAGGTTCTACTAAAGAATATAGCCCAATTAAACGCAAGTTAAAATTGCTCTTTGTTGGTAAGTTGTCGCAACAAAAGGGAATCGCAGATTTATTTGCAGCGGCTGATAAATTTAGCTCGCATGTAGAGTTAACTGTGATTGGACGTAAAACAAATAACATTGACTGTTCTGTATTAGAAAATAACTTGAAAAAGCATAGTTATATTCCATCACTAAGTAATAGAGAAATTTTATCAATAATGCGCGAGCATGATGTTTTAGTATTCCCATCATTGTTTGATGGTTTTGGTTTGGTTATTTCAGAAGCTATGTCTCAAGGCATCCCTGTTATTGCTACTGATAGGTCTGCCGGTCCTGATTTAATTGAACATAAAAGAAACGGGTGGATTATAGAAGGTGCATCTACCATGGCACTTGTAGAGGCAATTGATAATATTTTAAGTAATCGCAAAGCAGTTGCTGAAGCAGGCAAAGAAGCCATGGAAGCAGCTAGATTAAGGCCATGGGAACAATACAAAAAAGATTTAGTGGATGCTTTAACGTAGTAAAGATACTACTATAAAATCACCTAATATAAAGAGTTAACCTGGAACTGTTTAAAAAATAAATTTAAGTAGATGAATGAGGACTCAGGTCATTTATTAAAAAAGCTTATATGGGCTTATTTACTTCTGCTGATTTTTGAAGGGGCACTAAGAAAATGGGTTTTACCAGGATTAGCCACACCGTTACTGCTTATTAGAGATCCATTGGCATTGTGGTTAATTTTTAAGGCTTGGCAGCGAAACTTGCTTCCATCAAACATCTATTTATTCTTCATAATACTAATTGGTGCTGTATCAACCTTTGTTGCTGTTTTAGTTGGTCACGGTAGCCTTGGGGTAGCTCTTTTTGGGGCTCGTATTTTCTTAATTCACTTACCATTGATATTTGTTATCGGTAGAGTATTTGATTATGATGATGTAATAAAGGTTGGCAAAGTAGTTTTATGGCTTGCTGTACCAATGACTGTTCTGGTTGCGCTGCAGTTTTACAGTCCCCAAAGTGCATGGGTAAATAGAGGCGTTGGGGGAGATATTGAGGGTGCCGGTTTCGGTGGAGCATTGGGTTTTTATCGACCTCCAGGTACATTCTCTTTTACAAATGGGAATACTTTATTTTTTAGTTTTTTAGCGTGTTATGTTGTTTACTTTTGGTTTGATCAAAGCCGGGTTAATAGAATTTTACTTGTATGCGCCTCAATCGCTCTGATTGCTGCAATCCCTCTTTCTATAAGTAGAGGCCTTTTCTTTCAGGCAGCTGTAACATTAGCGTTTGCTTCTATAATAGCATTTTACAGACCCAAGTACACACTTCATTTAATCTGGGTTGTTTTGATTGGAGTAATAATCGTCATAGGATTGGGTAACACAGAGTTCTTTCAAACAGCTACAGAGGCTTTTAACGCAAGATATGATAATGCAAATGAAACAGAAGGCGGGTTAGAAGGTGTGTTAGGGGGCAGATTCTTAGGAAGCATGTTTAGGGCGGTTGAACGTGCAGGAGAGTTTCCTTTCTTTGGATATGGATTAGGTATTAGTACGAATGTTGGAAAAACATTATTGCCCGATAATGCAGGTGCAGGTATATATGATTTTGAATGGGAGAGATTGATTATGGAGCTAGGTACATTGTTGGGATTGCTCACGATTATTGTTAGAGTAAGTCTGAGTGTAAAGATAGCGTATGCATCACATTTGAGCCTTAAAGCGGGTAATTTATTACCATGGATGTTGCTCAGTTTTGGTTCATTAAGTTTGGTTCAAGCACAGTGGGCTCAGCCTACTTCATTAGGTTTTTGCACTTTAATTAGTGGATTAATGATTTCATCCCTTAAAAACTCAAAAGGCAGTAATTAACTAATTAAAAATCATATCTCACGCTAGAATTAAGTAGCTATAAAAACTATTTAAGTTTTTAATGAAAATCATATTAATTACTCACCCTACATTTCTTAAGTCTCTAAGCATGCCTCGGTTTGCCAAAATGCTAGCTGAAGGTATGCAAGCAAGACGACATGAGGTTGAAATTTGGGCTCCTAAAGCAAAGGCTATTAAAATACCTATTGAGGGTACATTAAAAAAATGGCTTGGATATGTAGATCAATATTTATTTTTTCCTTTAGAAATAAAACAGAAGCTTAAGCAAAGTGCACCTAATACCCTATTTGTATTTACAGATCATGCTCTGGGGCCCTGGGTCCCTTTAGTAGCAGATAGACCTCATGTTATTCATTGTCATGATTTTATGGCACAGTGGTCTGCGTTAGATAAAATTAAAGAAAACCCTACCAGCTGGACAGGTAAAAAATACCAGGCCTTTATCAGGAAAGGTTATCAGAAAGGTAAAAATTTTATATCTGTATCTGCTAAAACAAAGCAGGACCTTGAATCATTTCTTATTACGCCACCCATAGTTACAGAACTGGTATATAATGGATTAAATCATCTTTATACTCCTATCGCTCAGAATATAGCCAGAGAATATGTGCATAAAGAAACATCTATTGATGTTGGTTTAGGATATATTCTACATGTAGGAGGCAATCAGTGGTATAAAAACAGAACAGGAGTAATTGATATCTATAATGCATGGAGAGCTACAAGCATCAGTAACTTGCCGTTGCTTATGGTTGGCCCTAAAGCGAATATCTCTTTACTTGAAGCATATAATAAGTCCCCACATAAAAAAGATATCTACTTGCTAAATGGTATGAGTGATGCCTTTGTTCAGCATGTATATGCAGGGGCCTCTGTGTTCTTGTTTCCCTCGCTGGCAGAAGGCTTTGGCTGGCCTATTGCAGAGGCCATGGCATCTGGATGCCCTGTTATTACAACAAACGAAGCGCCTATGACAGAAGTAGCCGGTGAGGCAGCGTTTCTTATTCCCAGGAAGTATGAGGTACATAATGGCACTAATACCTGGGCTATACATGCTTCAAAAGTACTAGATGAGGTTCTGAACCTTTCTCCCCTTGATAGAAAAAAGGTAGTAGAGGCAGGGTTGGCAAACGCTAGTCGTTTTACTGCTGTAGAAGCATTAGATAAAATAGAGGCTATTTATCAAAAAGTGTTGGACACATCCGCTTTACAATGAGAATACTCCGTGTAATTTCCAGTATGGATCCGGTGAGTGGAGGCCCATGCCAGGGAATTCGGAACTCGGTTCCGGCATTAAACAAGATTGGGGTTTACAATGAAGTAGTATGCCTCGATAGCCCCGATGCTGATTTTGTAGGCAAAGATTCTTTTACTATACATGTGTTGGGTAAGGGAAGCGGCCCATGGAGCTATAATGCCAAATTAAAGCCATGGCTGCTTGACAACCTATCCAGCTACGATGCTGTGATAATACATGGGCTATGGCTCTACCATGGATATGCTGTAAAAAAAGCGATTGAGTACCTTAAAAAAAGAGGTACTTATAAAATACCAAAATTGTTTGTAATGCCACATGGCATGCTTGATCCTTATTTTCAACAAGCAGACGGCAGGAAGCTAAAAGCACTTCGTAATGTGCTATACTGGAAACTGATTGAGGGAAGAATAATAAATAGCAGCGATGGACTTTTATTTACCTGTAAGGAAGAGATGCAGTTGGCTCGCAAAACTTTTAGCCCCTATCTGCCCAAAAAAGAATTAAACATAGGGTACGGCATATCAGCGCCTGCAGCCTTTACTGCAGATATGAAAGAAGCTTTTACAGAAATATGCCCACAGGTTGGCGGGAAAAAGTACCTCCTGTTCCTAAGTAGGATACACAAGAAAAAAGCTGTAGATATATTATTGAAAGCGTATGCCTTTATAGTAGAGGAGCGCCAGAGTAAAGGACTAAATATACCTGTGCTGGTGGTGGCGGGCCCAGGAATAGAGTCTGGATACGGCCAGGAAATGCAACACTATGTAGAAAGCAGTGCAGCACTTAAAGAAAATGTTTTTTTTTCGGGTATGTTGGAAGGTAACGCCAAATGGGGGGCCTTTTATGGATGCGAAGCCTTTATACTACCCAGCCATCAGGAAAACTTTGGAATAGCAGTAGTAGAGGCACTTGCCTGTAGTAAGTCTGTTTTACTATCTGACCAAGTTAATATATGGCGGGAAATTAAGGCTCATGAGGCTGGACTGGTAGCTCCTGATACCCTGGAGGGAACTATAGAATTATTAATGAATTGGTTCGAAATGACTCCGGCAGCTAAAGAACAGATGGCAATAAAAGCTCGGAAATGTTTTGAAGAAAACTTTTCTATTGAGCCTAATGCGTTAAAACTGCACAATATTTTAAGCATGGAACTATCCGATCAGAGATAAAGAACTTTTAAAGCTATATGCACAACAAGAATACTATTACTGGCCCGTCTTTTTCATTGAGAAACCGTGTGGCGAGAGTCATCTGGAATATTACCTATATGCTGTTATTCAGATATACTCCTAACCCTTTCCATAACTGGCGGGCTTGGGTGCTACGTATTTTTGGGGCAACGGTAGGAAGAGGAGTTCATGTATATCCTGGAGCAAAAATATGGGCTCCCTGGAACCTGGAGCTGGGTGATGAGTGTGGTGTAGCCAATGCTGTAATTCTGTACTCACAGGGTAAAATAACAATAGGTAAAAGAACAATAATATCTCAGGGCACACATTTGTGCGCAGGCACACACGATTATACTAAACCTGGTTTTCCATTAATTACCAAGCCAATCGTCATTAAAGATAACGTATGGGTAGCGGCAGAGTCTTTTGTGCATCCTGGGGTAACTATAGGTGAGGGGTGTGTAGTAGGAGCTCGTTCTGTGGTAACAAAAGATATGCCCGCCTGGATGGTGTGTGCTGGGCATCCATGTATTCCCATAAAACCTCGGGTATTGGAAAATGAAGCAATTGCTGCACAAATACAAACATTATAAGGCTATACTAAAAAATGATTTACCCAGATAAGCAACCTGAATTGGATTTAACAATAGCCATTCCTGTCAGAAACGAAGAGAAGAATCTGGCAGGCTGCCTAAAGGCTATAGGTAGCGGCTTTGCCCGCCATGTTGTGGTAATAGACTCAGCAAGTACAGATGCCACAAAAATGGTTGCTCAACAGCACGGAGTAGAAGTAATAGATTTTATATGGGATGGTAAATTTCCTAAGAAGCGCAATTGGTTTTTAAGGAACTACCCCTTTACTACTAAATGGGTACTTTTTTTGGATGCAGATGAATATCTGACAGAAGTTTTTAAAAGTGAGCTTCGTGAAAAAATTTCCGATGAAAGCAAAGTAGGTTATTGGCTCAGCTATACCGTATACTTTTTGGGTAGGAAGTTAAAAGGGGGCTATCCTTTACAAAAACTAGCGCTATTTAAAGTTGGTGCCGGAGAATATGAGCGCATTGATGAAGAGATGTGGAGCCAGTTGGACATGGAAATACACGAACACCCTGTGCTAACTGGTAATGTTGGTTTTATTAAAAGTAAAATAGATCACCAGGATTTTAGAGGGATATCACACTATGTGCTAAAGCACAATGAGTACGCAGCTTGGGAGGCAGCTCGCTTCTTAAAAGCTACTAATAATCCTCTTGCAATTGCTCAATGGACCTGGAAGCAAAAAATAAAATACAAGTTAATGAAAAGCTCCCTAATTGGGCCAGCCTACTTCTGTGGCAGTTTCTTTGCTTTAGGCGGATGGAGAGATGGTTCTGCAGGTTTTGCTTTTGCTATACTTAAAATGTCTTACTTTACTCAGATTTACTGTAAAATACATGAAACAAATAAATAAGGCCTGGTTGTGTAAGTCGCTGATAAGTAGTTGATTAAATTCTTTTTAGAAGATTTATTTATAAAGTAAAATTTCAATTAATATTTACATTTGATATACTAAAATAATTTTATATATTAGTGTAAAATTGATATTTTTGTTTGTGATAACAATTGTAGTAGGTAGAAATCTCTTCTGCTAAATCAACCATTTGCAATCGGCACCCTTATTAAACATTATGAGTCGTATCCCCTCTTCTCCCCCAATAATTGCGCCTCTAGCGGCTTATGAGGGCAGGCCTTTATGGTCTGTGATGATACCTGTATACAATTGTTCGCAATTTCTGGAAGCTGTGTTAGATAGTGTTCTGATGCAAGATCCTGGCTTGGATCAAATGCAGATTGAGGTAGTGGATGATGCCAGC